>Ga0123342_1000608_pt1 | contig 57306 bp, 29 predicted proteins | sample Turbeawhitnodule_FD_89960 | JGI IMG/M metagenome (GOLD analysis project Ga0123342, IMG submission 89960) | Root nodule microbial communities of legume samples collected from Mexico - Turtle bean Mexico white nodule | ecosystem: Host-associated > Plants > Roots > Nodule | place: Mexico: Nepantla... | reverse complement strand
TCAATCGCTCAGACGCCCCCAAACATCACTTCATTCATCATTACACAATCCGCCCGAGGCCCATTCTTCAGACTCTTCGGCTGTACCACCTCTCGAGCCTGGGAGGCAACTGTACTGGGATGATCGACCGGTCCCTTGACCCGGTCAACCCATGTGTCAAGACCATACTTTAAGGTACGAGGTCGACCATGTGTCACACGTGGCCGACCGACACAGAGTGCTCAAGTCAAAGGTTGACCTAATTAACGAAGGTTAACCTATGGTTAGGAAACGGCCTAATCCAACCCTAATCGCTAAACAACCCCCTAATCCGGCCCAACAACGAGGGCCCATCAAGGTAATATAAATATCACGCATTCCAAGGAACAAGGTACGTCATTATCTACAGTATTCCAGCCAGCCAAATACAATACCCCACTGACTTGAGCGTTGGAGTGCCATCTGCAAGTACCCCACCCGCCTGAGGAGTCATCCTACGAGAAGGACCGAAGGAGGAAGTGAAGTACGACCGACCGAGTGACATCCGAAGACAATAGTTCTCCCAGTCCCCAACCTAGTTCGAGAACATTTTCTTTAAATACAACCTGATGTTCTTCTGTAGCATTCTTTGTAGGTTCTTCAAACTCAACTTTTACAACCTCATCAACTTCTTCAAAACAAAAAATAACATTTATCTTTCCAACATAACCATTTCCAACAGACACAGAAAGATTCCCAAATATTATACTCGCATCTACCATAGAATCACATCCATAATAATGTTTCAAACTTCCAAAACAATATAATCATCCTTTTACACAATCAAAATTATATAATACAAGTTCTAAATATCAACTTCTTAGACTAAGATATAATGGTTGGAGTTGGAGATCCCACCAGAGATAAGGATAATTTATTGTATATAAGTGAGTGCAAACCTCATCTCATGAGTTGATTTTATGAGGTTGAGTTAGGTTTAAAGTTCACTTCTTAATATGGTATTAGAGTCATTTCAAGTCTATCCTAGTGACTGTTTGTTAGACTTATCAAATCATCCGTTGTCAAACTGTTATCGAACCACCCATATATGTTGTTCCACGCACGAGTTGTCACTCTCGATGTGAGGGAACTGTTCTTATTTTTAATCGACATGAGATCTCCAACAATAATATTTAAAAACATTGAAAAACAACAAATTTTCTTATTAAAGGCACAAATATTTATAGAAGTGAAATTTTTATTATAATTAAAATATAAATACCTAAATTACAGTGCACATAACCTTTTATATAAATTTTATTTATTTTTTACAATACATTGCTTGCACCCTCACGCTCTCTGCTAAGACCTTTCTAACGGGATTCTCGTAAGCATAGAAAGTGAAGGGCTTTTATTTTTACATAATTAAATTAATAAAGTGCAATACTTTTAAAAAGTTTTTATATGATCACTTTCCGAAAGTTTATTTTGCTTTTCGTTAAACCAACTGTCTTATGGTATTTTAACATTTAAATGTCACAAGATTCTTGGAGACATACACCGACACAAAATAGTTTCGAAAATGCAAAATCAAGAAATATTTAGCGCGAGAAAAGCTTTTTCATGATTATTGAAAATGCTAAAATATATGTAGTTATTTATAAATATTTTAAAATTCTATATATTTTTTTATAAATAAAAAACATAATACTTTTCTACAAATATTAATTATATGTGACTTGTAAGCACTAATAAAAATAGTCTTAGAGTAAAAGCGGTACAATTAAAATGACACTTGAATATTTTATTATTAAAGTTAAAAGAGTATAGAAATAGAAATTATGTTATTCATATTTTATTTTAAAAGAACCATCATCTTTCTAAAAATCTCATTTCTCTTTTCCTCTATCTTTTCTCTAAGATTTTGATATCTTTGCTCATTAGTTTGACGATTGGAGTCCGCTAGACTCCTGATAGTGAATACTACAAGATTGTCCGATCATAATCTTTAATAGAGTAAGTTTATTTTTGCTCTTCTCTTTGAGTCAAATTTTGAACTTGTTAGGTTTGTTTCTGCATAGGCTTTAATATATGACTCTTTTAGCTTCATGGTTAATCTTTGTTAGCTCAGGGTCCTAGTGATATAGTTAAATTTTGTATCAGAACTCTCTGGTGCAGGTTAAGCTACCATTGAGCTTTTGATAGGTTTGGAGCTCTCAATGAGCATCTGCTCAAGTTCAGGTAAAGGAAGCTAATTTAAACTTTCAATAGAACCCTAGGCTAGAATATCTGAATATGGGGTGATGTGGTCACCAATTCCAAATTTTGTTTGCAGGATTAATTGTTTATGAGTAGTGTAGAATATTGGTTGAAATAAAATGTGAATATGTTGATTTTGATATGGATGATTTATGGTAGATGCTTTTGTTTGAATATGAAAGATTGGTTGATTTGTATAATTGATATACGGTAAGTTACTTTTGAAGTGAAATGAGTTATTGAAATTGTTTTTGTTTGACTATGAATGATGAAATTAAGCATAACTATGCAGATTTCTCTGCATATCTCACTCAAGCGAGTTTATTCTTGCTCAAGCGAGAATAGAACGAAAAGATGGGGTGTTCTCGGGTCCATTCTCGCTTGAGCGAGAATGAATCTTACTCAAGCGAGAAGGAATATCGCTCAAGCAAAAATGGGGTAAATTCTAGGGTTGCTCACGGGTTTACTCTCACTCAAGCAAGATGATTTTCGCTTGGGTGAGAGATCCATTTTCGCCCAAGGAAGCAAATTTTCGCTCAAGCTAGACTTTTTGTAAAAATAAACTTAAGAATTTTTTAATTTTTCTTTTGAAAGCCTAGTTTATTATTGCCTATTGTTTTTAAGTGAAATTCTAAATTTTATTTAAAAATATGATTAAAGGAACTTAGTTATATGTTTAAGTGAATTTTGAGATATATTTGGATTGTTTAGAAAGTTAAATTATGATGTGATTTAATGGTGTATTGATGTGTGAAATGAATATGCACTGAGGTAAAAGTGTCATCAAGACATAATATTTTAACGAAAGGAAATACCGTGTTGAGATTTTTATTAAGGTGTATTGATTTGTGAGTATCTTGTGAATGAGACGATCCTAACTCTATTAATATAATGAGATCATATAAATGAAGTTATTCAGTTGGTGAGAATCAAATGATGATCATTTGGTTGAGTTTAAAGTTTGAAAAAAGGGATCAGAGTAGATAAAATGGATTTACTCTGTCATATGAGATGATGAGAGATATTGAGATGATTATGCACATGATTGTGTTGTGAGTTAGAAGAAGTCGGACACGAGAAAGATCAATTGTGAATTTTGATGGACACTTGATGGTTATGTGGGAATGCATGAGAAGTGATGACTTTATGTGGATATTTAAAGTTATATTTATATTAGAAGTTTTAAAAATAACTAGTTTACCTTTTCCTTTGTTTTATGGTTGTTTCCTTAATCTGTGATTGTTGTATATTTATACGAGAATAGATGATGTTATAGGTGATAGAGTTCCTCCATGAGAAGTTGGATGATAAAAAATCTTATTTTCATTTAAATATTTATTTTAATTTTATATAAATATTTAAAGTCCTATGATGAAGAAGAATATATTTTGAAACATTATATAAAAGAGATATAAACATGTTTGTATTATGTTTATATATTTATTTTAATTTTTGTATGCTATGGTTATTATATATAGAAAAAATATAGGATGTTACATAACTTTATATCAAATCAATTAAGTAAAAAATTTACCTCTTTTATAAAAACATTTCTGCATAGAAATAAAACTAAAAAACATTAGAATATAAAATAATTTTTTGAATTTCAGATTTTCAGAAATTTGGAAATTTATTTGTACCAAACAGCACTTGCCGAGAATTCATTTGCATCTAATATTTAATTACAGCAACGTAGTAATTTTCAAAGAAAATTAAATATAATAATTTTGTAAAAATAAAATCGAAGTAACATACGGCCGGAAGTGAGTTGAATGAGATTTTGAAGTCTGTTAAAAAATTAAACTGAAATTATATTCAAACTAATTACATGAGTTTATATCATTTTGAACAATTATCTGACCTAAGAAAAGTTAATTTAATATGATTAAATGTTGAATAATAATTTTAGTTTCTAAAAATCATATTTCATCATGTATACCTTATTTAATTCACTTTTTGTTTGGCCAAACGATTTGTAGATTTGGATATAATAAAGCATTTGAGTTTCACGCGCATGTTTCCTCCATCGCTACTGACAAATCAAGACGTCACGCGCGAGAGAGTACTTGCAGTACGGGAAGAGATTCCTTTTGCCAGTTTTTCTTTTAAGAAAAGTAATATTAGGAAGAAAACTGCTAATTTTATATTACCAAAAAGTGCAATTAATTCATATAAGAAAACCAAAAAAGAAATGCTAATTATTACCAAGAATTTTCCTCATAGAGCACATGATTATGACTTTCAACATTTCTTATTATTCTTAACTATATTAAGTGTAATAAATACTTTTTATTATAAAAATAAACAAATTTGTTTCATATTTGAAAAACATACCTCTTTTGGTCTCACATGAACCTACAAAACTTATTTAAGTGATGATGTAACATTCTTATTTTTTTTTATCCATATATAATAAAATAAAAGTAAACACAAGTAATATGTAATTAACATATGATATGGACAACTATCTCAAAAAATATTTTTCATAAGAATATCTCTTCGGTTCACTGAAGAGTTCTGTTGTCTGCAAAACTTCATCTATTGTGTAAAACACGATCATCACAAATAAAGAAACAAATACAAATAAAGAACAGAATAAGTTAGTTATATAAATATTTATATATAATTTCAATTTTAAATTAATAAACATAATTCATCAAGTCTCATACAATTTCTCAAACCATTAAGTGTCTATTAAAATTCACAATTCATCTTACACATGTCAGACTTCTACTGACTCACAACACATAGACACTTGACTCTACTTCTGAAAGACTCGTGTATTGAAATTAGCATCCTGAGGCCTGCATCTGTCATACTATTCACTGAAATCCACACAGTCATGCGCATACATCTCAATATCTCCTCATCTAGTATGATAGGGTAAATTCATATGACCTGGAAGACCAGATTATATTTCAAACCACAGATAAAGTCATATGAACCTCCATCGACTCTCACCAAATAAATACCTTCATATATGTGATTCTATTATATAAGTAGAGTAGAGTCAGGATGTCTCATTATGAGTCTGACAAATCAATACACCCTAACCAAATCTCAACATAGTATTTCCTTTTCTGAAAATATTATGTTTTGATCACACTTTCACATCATTCCATATTTCATGTAGCACAATAATGCATAATTTAAAATAGTTTTCCTTACCTGAACTTGAGTAGATACTTCCTAACAGTTCCAAACTACCAAAAGCTCAAGAGTACCACAGTTCTGATAAAAAAAATCTAACTATTCAAAGATATTTTAGAAAATAAATAATTTAGTTATTTATATTTTTGTAAAAAGTACACAAATAAAATAATAAGTGGTCTTTTTGTAAAAAAAATATTCTTTACCTCTCACATTTTTTTCTATAAAAATTTTGTCATATATTTATACAAATGAAAAATAGTGAAAAATTGTGACATGTTTGCATTTATTAAAGAGAAAAAAAAAATTACTTTAGTCACGCAGTTAATTTTAACAAAGTTTAGAAACAGATTACAGTGTAGTATATTGATCTGTATAGTACACAAACTATAATTACTATCTAATATAAAAACGCACTCCATATAAAATTATTTGTTAGCGAAAAAAATATTTATTTGGTGATGGATCATATTATAAGAAAAACTAACTAATGTTTACATTAACTAAACTCATCTAAAGCAGTTATTTATTTAATTTTTTTTCTCAAAATAGTTTGATTAAAATTTGATGAAAAGAATACATAAAGTAATCAGAAATAAGAATATTTTTAAAACAATATAATTAAATAATTAAAATTTATTTATATTTTTGAATTCACCAAACTTTAATTTTGTACGTATTACAAGTAGATAAGAAGAAATAGGGGAGTCCAAAATTAGCATTATGGGCAGTATATAAAAGCGTATCCGGAATCGGAATTTAGAAATTGATTAAATTAAAGATGATTCCACGAAGGGTGATTTTAAGAATAAAAGTTAAAGTTTATTTGCTTAACGATTCATTATTTTATTAATCTTTATATTTAATGGGCTCCCACTTCCCAGAACCTCTGCCAACGCCACTTCGGAGCCTTTCCATTTGCTTTGAGAGAGAGAGAGAGAGAGTTTTGAATCGAGTGGTATTCCAACGTCGAAAGCATACACCAAGAACACACACAAAGCTTTCTCTCTCTTCTCTCTCTCTCTATCTATATATCTACTCAGTTTGGCGTTCCTCATGTGACAATTTGGGAGCTTCAAGGTTTTTCCCTTGTGTTGGAATATTAGGACAACTCTTCGCAACAATTAAGGTATGTATGTTTTTCATGTCTGAACTGTGTCGTCTACGGAAGTAGTAGCTATAGTATTATACAATGAATATGCTAATCTTTCTCTAATCACCTTCTTCACGAGTTCTTATTCATATTGATTAATCACCGTTGATTTCAAGAACTCCTCTGTGTTTTCTTTGGTTGGCTAAGTTGGGGGTTGAGATATGGAGGCTGCACTGTAGTTGCTATGCGTCGCCGTTTCAGTTGACAATATAATAGTGTTATATAGTGGAAAAAAAAGAAGCTACTCTAGTGTCTTTCTGTTATGCTTCTGTTCGCCGAGTAAAATATGCCGAAATCAATTAGTGGATACAGGACATCGATTTGAGAGTTTGTGGTCTCTGTTCTGTGTCTTTTTTTTTCTTCTTTTTTTTAACCGACAAAGCTTAGAAGCAATTCTTTATATCTTTTGGTGGTATTCTTTATTCTTTTTAATTATAATTAAAACTGAAATTTCATATCGGCAATTTAGACTATATTAAACACAAACTTTTATCGTGATATCATGGAATTAAAACTAACTTTTCTTATTATATGACGCAAACTTATTTTAACGGAAGAATATAATTAAAACTAAGTTTTACCATTTTATATTAACTGTTATGGTCAAGCAATTTTTTTATTTATTCTATATTTTTGTGGTTGTCGTGTAACGGATTCTTCCCTGTTCTCTTTATCAAATATTAGTCTTGTTTGCAATATTCTAACAGTGATTGACTCCACGAGTTTTTGTGATGGAATACAGATTTCTTGTTACAGAAACCGAATCCTATCTAAGTGGGATGTTAATAGTGAGAATCTTTTAGCCTTTTGTGAATTTAGGCAATAAAGACTGAAAAAAGTTAAAAATAGTATTGATAAAAACTAAAAGAGATTAAAATGATTTGCACCAACACAAAAATGATTTTTTTTAAAGTATAAAAAAATAAAGTTTGTATTCCTATGCAACTAAACGAGCTATTAAACTTTATATTATTATTTCATTAAAGTCTTCCTTCGCTTTTAACAATACATTTAAAAATAAATTTCTGAACTGAACATAAATTTTGAACAAGTTGGAAATTATGGTACATGTGACGTTTTATGCTTGATTTGGAGGTTGTTTTGGCTTCTATATTCGAAAAGTTAAGCGTCATGATGTGGTTTGCAAAATTATTCTATCCATGTTCGAAAGGAGTTCATTCTCTCGGGTATTACCCAACTTGTAACTTGAATGATAGCTTTGTCTTAACTCTTTCTTGGGGAAGCCAATTTCTCATCTCACCACCTGCAAGACTCTCTAACATATTGCTAAAAGGAGGAACAGAAATGCATCAATAAATTTTAGCCTATTTATTTTATCCTTTATCTAATTATATTTTTCTGTGAAAAAAAATTATATGTCTCAACCAGTTATATTCTTAATTCATAATTTTAGAATATGTCGTTGGTTAGAGTCATCGTCAAGTTGGGATTGCGGGGACCTTTCCAGATTTTGTGATAATTTTAGATTATATGGTGATGGCAATTTGGCATGGTACGGTGTGGGATGAGTGAAATCACAAGGAAAGCAAAATAAAAATTAGTATTCTGGTTGTAATTGGAATCAAATCTTTATGTCACATTCATATGGTTTTTGCTTTTTTGGCTCAAGAATCTATCTTTGTTACTAACCAAAGCGTAAGCTACCTTTGAGCACCACATCACAAAATGGGTTCTTCTGGAAATTAAATATTAATTTCGTTTGAAAGTTGAAACTCTTCTCAAAACATTTCAATGTTATGTGTATGTTTTAAGAGGGACTTTGGTTGTGGTAAAGAATGAGCTAAATATATGACCTTTCTTTTTATTTTTCTATAACCGTTTCGGTATATTGATTATATCTGTTTTGTTTGCCCCCAAAAACATACAAGTTATATTTCTTTTCCTTGCATTTCATGAAAGTCGGTGGAACAGAATGATTCTGGAATGAGACGAATCTGTATCAAATGGGAAAAAAATTATGATAAGAAAACTTAAAAAATGATCAGATTCATTCAACTACTATCTACATAGTCCAAACCAACTTAGTGGAGAAGTTTGTAAAGCAAAGTGCTTTTCGGGTGTGCTCAAAAGAAAAAAAAAAGTTAAATCCTTTTGCTGATGGCGTGATTCTCCAGGCATTCTTGTTGTTGACTCTTTATTCTGATCTCACTCTCCCAACTTTTGCTAAAACAATGCACATGGAACAGTCAGCATTTACCTTATTCCAAAAATCATGTTCAAAGGTCACGAGAAGGCTGAATCGTAGATTCTTTAGTAGGGAAAGAACCAAGGAGGGATGCTTGAAGTGGTGAGTCAGTGAGTGACTGAAGCATTCTACTGATCAACTTACTTCCTTACACTGTTTGACACCCACAACATAAGAGAGGGAGAGTTTCAGTCCGATATAATAAGAATCAAGAATAACCAGTGTAGAAATGTTTTCTATTATATTGGAAGATCTTTGACCAACAGAAACAGAAATTGACCACTGTTATTCCTAAACCCCTCTTTTTCCTATAAACACATATTCGTACTGCTATGTAGAAATTTTACCTTGAATAATGCTCCTTCTCACTGCACCAAAAGTTCAAAATCGTAAATACTACCTAGGGGTTGCTTGAATGAGGTAAAGTGTGACTGTGATATTAAACAAAGGCGTCATTGAATACTTACTCGTGTGAAAACTATTAAATAGAAAAATATGCTTGTAACTGACAAACTGTTGTCTCCTTCTAAAATAATTTACTTTTGTTATTGATGTACACTTTTTTATCTGCATATTTCCCATGCTCATGCAGGAAAACAAAGCACACATTGACGGGAGAAGTTGATTAAATGGCTAAAGTTTGTTGGCCATATTTTGATCCCGAGTATGAGAACTTCAGCAATAGAATGAACCCTCCAAGGTTTGCTAAATTATTATCTGGGATTACAAGTTTCCTTTTAAATGGTCAGCAAATTAACTAATCTTTAAATAAAGGAATGGGATCACTGATCATAATGAAAATAAAATCAATTCTAGAGTTAAATTTCATGGATATTTAATCATTTATCAAAAGAAAAATTCCCTAAGTGTCACTTAACTGCATTTACTTGGCCTTACTAAACAAGAATGGAACAAAATATAAGTTTAAAAAGCTGCTTTAATTCCTCACTTGCTTTTGTCAAAAAAGAGAGATATCGATAATGGATTAAAGAGCTCATCACCGGTATGACTTTATAGAACCCTTAAAGAAATGACTGGTTGATGATGAACTCTGTTTACAACTTTGCAGGGTCTCTGTGGACAATGCCAGTTGTCATGACTGTACACTGATCAAGGTAAAATTTTAAAAAATAAACTGTGACTATTTTTCCCTGAATGCAATGTAACCATAATGTTGTCCTCTACGAACGGATTTTTATTATCCTCTCCCCATTAAATAAAAAATAAAAAAATTACAGGTTGATAGTGTTAACAAACCTGGAATTCTGCTGGAAGTCGTGCAAATCTTGACCGACCTTGACTTCATAATTACCAAAGCTTATATATCTTCTGACGGCGGTTGGTTTATGGATGGTATGTTGTGACTAAATTGAGCATTAATAACCACCTTTTATTTCATGCTAACATTGTTAATAAAATGAGTTTTAGACAAACAACATAGTATTTCATGCTAACATGTGTCCAAGTCCTCTCTACCTTAATCAAATGTTCAAGCAGCTAACTTGTTTGCCTAATGAAATGCAGTGTTTCATGTTACGGATCAGCAAGGAAGAAAGATAACAGATAGCAAAACCATCGACTTCATTGAAAAGGTAACTATCAACCTTTTTCTTGACTCATTAATCTGATATCATTTTTATATTAAATATACCTAATCACAACGTGAAAGACTTAAGTTATTGGTAAAAATTGAAGTAGCGCTACACTCTCAACATATACAAATAAACTTAATCTGGGAGAAAGTTTTAAACAGTAAACTTTATCTCAGAAAACAGACATGATTGATAGAGTTCGTTTTTTTCGTTCCATAAAGGACCATGACTGTAGAATAAATCAGATACGTCGTAGAGATATTACTCATAAATGTCGAAGAAAGTAAGAAACCAGTGATCAGATTCCCTTGACGGAAGCCACCAATCAGCTCAGTCTATCATTTCCATATAACTGCGTAGCAGTATAACACCTGTATAATAATGCATATCAAATACTAAGAGCTACTTGATAACAGTTTTTCTTACAATAGGCTCTAGGACCAAAGAGCCAGAGCAAAGAAGGGGTGAAAATTTTGCCAAGCAAAAGGGTTGGAGTGCATTCTGTTGGTGATCATACAGCCATTGAACTAATTGGCAGAGACCGCCCTGGTCTCTTGTCTGAGATTTCAGCTGTTCTTGCCAACCTCCGTTTTAATGTTTTTGCAGCAGAAGTGTGGACTCATAACAGGCGAATTGCTTGCGTTCTTTATGTCAATGATGCTACAAACCGAGCTGTGGATGAGCCAAACAGATTATCTCTAATGGAGGAGCAGCTCAACAACATCTTACGAGGATGTGATGGTGAGAAAGTTGCTAGGACTAATTTCTCCATGGGTTTCACCCACATGGATCGGCGGCTTCACCAAATGTTGTTTGCTGATCGGGATTATGAAAGTTATAGAGCAGCAAGAGACGTTAATTGTCCTCTCTCTTTCAGGCCTAAAATCACTATAGAACGTTGTGAGGAGAAAGGGTACTCGGTGGTCACAGTCAAGTGCAAGGATCGGGCAAAACTCATGTTTGACATTGTTTGCACTCTTACTGATATGCAATATGTTGTTTTCCATGCCACAGTCTCATCAGATGGCCCTTATGCATCCCAGGTATATTACATCGGTATTCTATTCTGCATGTTTATACACTAGAAGTAGTGAGACTCTAGAGAGAAGTGTAAACTAAAGAGTTAGTTGATGTTGTACTTTAGGAGTATTTTATTCGACATGTGGATGGATGCACACTTGACACTGAAGGAGAGAAAGAAAGGGTCATCCAATGCATTGAAGCTGCTATTCGAAGAAGAGTAAGCGAGGTAACTTTCACACCTGAATTTATTTCTATATTCTTGTTGAGCTACTGCAAAAAAAGAAAAACAGAACAAATAGATGGATGAACTTCTGATTGTCAAATCTCCTCTTCCAGTAAGTGTCCCATGCTATACGAAGGATTTTGGTTTTGTTTGGAAGTTTTCTTGTAATCTCTATTTTAACTATATATATTAGTCAGTAAAGTACATAATTTTTAGGAGAAGCTTTTCTATTATTCTAGTGTTTGTGATTGTACAGTAGAATGTTTTCTGAATTTAACAGAATTAATACATTTTGCATCTGCAGCTATCTACTTGTATTGCTGCACTGGTATGGCAAATACATGAGGCTAAGTTTCACTCAGATTGTATCTGACTATCATATGTCCACTAGTGACGATGATGGGATCTTTTGCCTTCAATAGAGCTTAAGAATCTATATGCTCCATGTAATATCATTCACTTCCCTACATCTTAAAAACATAAAAATTCACTTAAAGAACGACTTTTGTTCTTACTTACTTTCTTTTCAATCATATTCAAATTAAGCATGACAAACAGAATAACAGTGCTGTTCTGGGCATGCAGATTATCACGAGTTCAATTATCATATATACTATCAGTGTAGATATTTTTACATTGTCGTTGACCAATTAGAAATTATCATAAATATAAAGTAACTTTCGTAAAAAGTTAGTCATCTTATCATACTCAATAATTAGATGATATTGTAAAAGAAATTCAGTGTAAGTATGTTGTCATTTTGGTCATAATGTTAAGTAGTTTTTAAGGAACAGGGAATATACCTGAAGTCTTACTCTTGGTTGTGAACAACAGGGTGTGAGCCTTGAGCTGTGTGCAAAGGATAGAGTTGGTTTGCTGTCGGAAGTAACAAGGATTCTACGAGAGAATGGGTTGACAGTGTGTAGGGCAGGTGTATCAACCAGAGGGGAGCAAGCATTGAATGTGTTCTACGTGAGGGATGCATCAGGGAACCCAGTGGACATGAAAACTATGGAAGCACTTGGTAAAGAAATAGGTAAGACAATGATGGTTGATGTGAAGAGAGTGCCAACCAATGCTAAAGTGCCAGAGACTCGAGGGTGGGCTAAAACTAGTTTCTTCTTTGGTAACTTGTTAGAAAGGTTCTTGACCTGATAAACAATATTGCATTAATCATTCTGAATGCTTTTGTAAAAGACACAACACGATGTATAGAAGAATAAAGTTGTTTGTGTCTCAAACATTGGCTGTGTTTGGACTTTGACCTATTATTAGTATCACAATTCAGAACAATGCATTATTGATATTATTCCGCCTTCCGCATTTTCTGTATCACTTGTGAGAGCGTCAAGGTATTGGGACTTTGATTTTATTCTGCCATGTGTTTTGAGTTTGCTTTTGTGGGAAAAAATGACTTGTTTCTTACATTTTGTTATAAGATTGAAACAAACGTTTTTTGGTTTTGCTTGTTTCAATTCAAGGTATCAAAAATCATATTAGAAAAAAGATTTAGAATATCACTACCATATTCAAAGTACAAGTTTTGAAAAAAAAAAACACTTTTACTATTGCTCATTCCTAGGATTATGAAATATTTACATTAGTATTATTTCTATTTTTATGATAAAAAAGGAGTATCTAACATTTTCATTGAAATGAAAATTATTTTCTACTATAACTATATCTTTTTTTCTGTTAAAGTAATCTTTTCCTTTTGGGGAATGATTCTTGTTAATGAATATTGCACTTGAAACAAACACTTTTTTGTTTTGTTTTAAAACGTGCTTTCCAATAAAACAGTTTCAGACTTCTCACCCATCTATTTCTAATATAAAATATTGAGTTTTGAAGTTAAATTAAGTTTTTAGAAACTAAAAACAAAGGCTTGAGAGATGTTTTATCATCGTGTTCAAACTCTCAATTCTAAATTCTGCTTTGTGCCTTACCCTACCCTTCATTAGTTGTATGAAGAATAAATCTTCAAATTTTATTCTCTTTACAGATAGCTCATTCTGTCAAAGTTGGAATAAATTTATTAGTGAGAAAGGAATCTAAATAATTTATTTATATTAAATAAAAATTATTCAATAATTTTTTTTGTTATAATTATTTTTCATATAATAAATAATATGAATTTATCCAAAAAATAGAAAATGAAAGAAAACAATAAAAAAAAGTCTTTATCGGACACAATTTAATATGTGAAAATGTTTATTATAATGAGGGAGCATTAAAATTTAGGTGCCCATATAAAGAGGGGAGACAAAATTATGTTTAACATACTTATTTTAAAAATATTAAAATTTAATATTAATTAAACGACATTAAAGTTTAAAGTGTGTATTTTGTAAAAAATGATAATTAAAGAGATTGATTGCCCCATGTCATGTTGGGGTTCCCTTGATTAAGTTGGGCTATTCTGGACTCTATGAAGAAGTCTATTGGGCTAACAGTACAAAGGGCCTAGTTGAAACGGGTAATAACTTGGCCCAAACCCATAGCAAGTGGTAATACCCGCTTCTGCACGTAAGATCATGGCTTATATTATTAATACAAGCAATAGACATTGAAAAAGTATATAATATTTTACAAAGATTGAATTTTAAAAAGGTATAAGAAGAAAGAGTGTAAAAGAAAGATAGCCTAAAAGGAAAAGTATCACCAAGAATATGACTTGAAATGGAATTAATATATATTCATCTTCAACAAAATACTCATATACTTTTCCTTTACTTCATATCTGAAGTCTGAGCCATAGTTATAAAATTTAGCTTCACCACCGTATCACAGTTGTGTGGGAAATATTGTAAGAAATAAACATGTTTTTATATTATTAAATTTCTAACATCTTAAACTTGGTGCACATTATAAACATACAATCAACTAACTAATATTGGATATAATAATATCATATATATATATATATATATATATATATATATATATATATATAAAGATATCTCATATATATACAAACATCTCATATTATAAGTGACTAGAAATCTCACTTTATGAACATGTTATATAAGTTAAGTTGAGCTTAACGTTTATGTATTAATATGATGTAAGATTCATTGAAAACTTATCTTAATGAGAGTTTATTAAGTTTATCGTGTTACCTGTTATGAAATCACTTATAAATATAATTTAACTAAATTTCACAAACCAGTTGGTAAGTCTTCATATAAGAATAGCGTGTTGGAGATCTCACATGCATAGAAATAAAAAAATATCTTATAATATATAAATAAAAATTAATTTCTTAATATCATAGCTACAAACATTTTTTCATAATGTTTTATATAAATGTTATTTTTTTAAGATTTGTAAAAGCAATATTTTTTTATATATGAGCATTTAAAATAAATAAAAATATTTTATATAAATGTTATTTTTTTAAGCTTTGCAAAAGCAATAATTTATTTTATATGAGCATTTAAAATAAATAAAAAGTGAAATTATTACATATATATTATTCACACACAAAAATATGAAGCCTTGAATGAATCCCCATGGTGTGCAATGATTATTTTCCTGAATTTTGAAAGTTGAAATATTTGAGATATAGTGTCTATCCACCTCTCGTAGCCTTCTTTTTTTATACATAGATATGATATGATATGATATGATATGTTATGATGGAATGCACTGAGACGAAAACCTGTGCAAGATTCAGTAATGCTACAAATTCCTCGTTCCAAAGGAATTCATGGTTTTCCTTTGCAAAGACGTTTTGAAGATAAAGTAAGCTTTACAATGCATGGATTAAAGCTATGCACATAAGACAAATTGCCGAAAGCTGCAACAACTCGTATTCAATAAGAATAATAATAATAATCAAAACAATAAGACCTCACACTCCCAAACCCTTTTCAATTTATTTAAATATTCGTTTCAAATAATTACACTGTGTGAAGTAAGATTATTATTTGATAATGGTTAGATTATGTTTAGTATATGCTTTAAATGGGACGTTTAGAATTTTGGATTAGTTCATGCTAGTTCAAATTTCTGGTAATATGTTTGGATTCTTATCAATACTTTTGGGATATAGGTTAAGCTACCTTTTGACTATTTCTATCATGTAGGAATAGAGTTTTTTTTAGCATAACTGTTCAAAGTTAAGTAAAGAAAACTAACTTTATTTTAATTGGAATCCTAGATTAAAAGATCTGGATGTGGGGATGATGTGCTCACCAGTCTTAAACCTTCTTGCGGGGATGTTTGATTTTGAGTAAAAGTAGTATTTTGATTAAACTTAAATTTTGAACTGGTTGATCATGTGTAATTGGTATTGTATCAGTTGATTTTGTTGTGAATGATTGATTGAATATGTTTTGTTTGATATTGTAATTGTTAGTATGGTTGTATGAATGATTTGAGATGTATTATAATGTAATTAAAATGTAAAAAATGATTGTGAGGACATGTTTAAATCAGGTTTTATGCAGATTTTTCTGCATATCTCACTCAAGTGAAATATTTTCTCTTAAGCGAGACCTCCTTGCTTAAGCTAGCTTTAGACATTGCGAATTTATTTTCGCTCAAGCAAGAAGAAATTTTGCTCAAGCGAGACCCATTTTCGTCCAAACGAGAGGGAATCTCGCTCAAGTGAAAATGAGGTGAATTTTAGGTTGTTTTCTGGTTTAATCTAGCTCAAGCGAGAGGTTTTCACTTGGGCGAGATTCATTATCGCTCAAGCGAGATAATTTTCATTCCAACTAGAGTAAAAAAACTTAAATTTTATTTTTGCTTTTGAGAGCCTTGTTTATTATTTGTTTATTGTTTTTAAGTGCAAATTTAATTTTTTATTTTAAAATATGATTAAATGTAATTAGTTATGTGTTTAAGTGAATTTTGTGATATATTTGAATTGTTTTAGAAAGTTCAAATGTGATGTGATTGAATGGTGTATTAATGTGTTACATGAAGTATGGAGTGATGTGAAAGTGTGATCAAGACATAATATTTTCAAGAAAGGAAATATTATGTCGAGATTGTTATTTTGGTATATTGATTTGTGAGTGTCCTGTGAATGAAGTTATTTAGTTGATGAGAGTCAAAAGAGGTTCATAAGACTAAGTCTGAGGTTTGAAAGAACTGATAAGAACATATCATATGAATTTAACTTGTCATATGAGATTATGAGATATTGACTGATGCAGGTTTCTTAATGTTAATTTTAGTACACGAGTGTTCCAAAAGTAGAGTCAAATGTCTATGTATTGATGTTAATAGATTTTCTGTAATGGATGAGATGGAAATTGAGATAATGGTAGACACTTGACTGTTTGTGAATGATGATTTTAGATAATGAAGGATGTATAATGATTAATATATTTGTGAATGAAATTTGTTTTATTTAAAAGATTTATTGAAATTTTTAAAACTGCTCACTTACTCTATTTTCTTGTTTGTGGATGATCTTTTTCTTTTTAAAACATATTGTAATTTAATATTTATTTTGTGATATTTCAAATAATAAAATTAATTTTTTACCTATTTTTAGTATATTTGTTATATATTTCTTTAATAATTTAAGTAAATGTTTAAAAATTAAAAAAAAATAGGAAATTTTGATAAAATGTATGAGAGATGATTGAAAGAAAAAAGAGCTAAAAGATATCTATGATTGAGTCATTCATTTAAATGGTATTGTTTATTGGCATGATTGAAAGGAGACAAAAATGCAACTTGTTATCACTTCCTGTCTGGTATAATAACATTAGTTCGAATTTTTTATTGAATTCTTTATAATAATTATTTTGAAAATTATACTTAAAATAAATTTTATTTATTATAAAGTAAAATTATTTCTATTATAATAATATTTCATGATTAAAAATGTAAAAACGAATGGTTTTTTTTTCTGTCTATCCTGACATGACTGATTAAGATGCAAAAAAAAAATATGCATAAATTTTAACTGGATGATAATTTTTATATCAATTTAGAATAATATCATTTGGTCCACTTAAAAAAAATCTAAAAAAATAATTTTAAAATTTACTTTAGACTAATTAAATTATTTTTATTTTTTAAATTAAGTGTGTGTTTAATGTGTTCTCGTGAAACATGAGGTTAATGTGTTTTAAGGTCAAAATATTTATCTCCATTTACGAGGTCTTTTTCATCAAGGTCATTTGGATTTGGAGGTTTGACATGGTGACCTTGGACATGTTGACTATATTGCATTTGACCTCCAAAGTAAAATTGAAACTCACATGCATGAGAATACGAGTCATAAGATAGGGGCATGTCATTTGTCTTGCACTTTGGCATATATTGAACGATATGATGTGGTCAATTAATGGTAGTATTATGTTTTACTTCCCACATCATGAATATATTCTTATGTATAAGTTGTACGTGCATAATTACTATCATGAAGACTTAGAATATGAACATACATGTAATGTAGTAATTTGTCCTCAATGGTTACACTTTCGACATTCTTGCAGCGTGAAGCTCTGGTCTTATCATTTTAAACAAAGCTCGATCCCTGTCATAGTTGATATGCTAGGGATTTCATTTAAATCGAACTTATGTCCCTCGTATTTCAAGTTGGAAACATATACTCAATTATCAAACTTTATTTTAGTCTTCTTCTTCAAGACCTCAACCAAATTTTTTGTGTCCAAAAGTCTCAAATTTTTGTAAAAGAGTCTGATGAGGTCTTTATACCACCTACCTCCCCATGATAGAAATTTTCTCAAATTATCTATTAAGTAAATTGAAATCTATAGCCATAACAAAAAAATGAAAAATTCATAACCTTCGGTTTGACAATCATTTTCGTCTCAAAATCACCATAGTAATTCTTTATTGGTCTTTTGTTGCAAAAATAACATGCGTGGTCTAATAGAAGTTGAAAATCAAATTTAAAGGAGACGATGAATTATCACCATGCATAAGTTCTTTACACTTTTGTTGTAGTGGACCTCTTTGTCGCTTATGTTTTGAAGACAACTATGACATTGCTTGAGAACTTCAACAAATAAAAAATGCCATAATGTTGTTAAATATTAGTTTATATGTAAAAAAAATAAGTTACACATAAAAACAATATAAAATTATGTAATTTGTTAAATCAAACATCATTTGAATACATATATTATATTACATTATATTAGAATTAGAAGCTATATATGTTATAATATTAAGTTGATAGTTTATGCAGAAAAATATAACATGCACATAATCAAAATTTTAATAAAAAGTTACATGAAATCATTTGGGTGAAGGCCTAATGTTTGACTACATCGGGTATGGATATACACATAATTCAACCTCACACATTATGTTTCAAAGGTATCAAATTCCATATGGTTATGATAGTCAATAAAGTTATACATATGGTAATATTCCCTATCATGATTCAATTTTTGAAATAAATTCATGAAGGATTATAAATACGGGACAGAAGATCATTTCGAGGGATGCATGTGTTGGCATGTGAAAGAAAAGGTTATTTGTTAACTGTTTATGACTAATATGACTGCCCTAACTATAGCGTTAAACATTGAGGGTAAATTGGTAAATGTACTTTAATTTATCAATTTTCCTCCTACCTCCACAAATGAATTACATACAACACCAATCTCGTCTCCCAATAGCAAGTAAAAAATTCCAATTAAAACAGAGGCTCAAGGAAATTTATTTGAGCGTGATTACTAGATCATATATTATACGAGAAACACCTTAATGTGTTACTTATTCTTGAATGAAGGAAATATGCATTGCATGTATTAAAATTATTTTTATAACAATTTAACATTAACATTTTTAGGATTGTTAGAAAACCCTACTCTTTTCCAAAATGGTATTTTGGTTGGGTATATTGGTATGGTTCACACACTTGTTCATGTTGCAGGTTCATATGTAAATAGACTTGATTTTGTACATAGATTGAAATATCTTATGTATTTCATTAATTAAAATTACTATTTATTGATAAAAACATTAATATATTTTAAAATTTTCAATTATTTTAGAATCCAAATTTATTGTTACATACTATATGATATATATAATAACAATGGACATTATATATTCTCCAAATATTTAGTAACTAGTTAGTTTTACTTTGTTTGCAATATTAGATAATTTTTAAACTGTAATAATATGCATTTTAATTATTAAAATTGTTTAAAATGATTTGTTAAGTGAGATCTTATTATGTTTGGTTTGTTTGTTTACATATTTTTCTATCATAATGACAAGAGATGGAGAATATATCCTTTCTACATTTGTCTAAACCATATCCCATATAAAAAAATGAAATTATATTTTTTTTGTAAAATTAAGGTAATTGTAACATCCCTAATTTTTACACATATATAATAAAATAAAAGTAAAACAGTCAATATCCAATTAATATATGAATATATACAACTATCTCATATTTGTATTTCAAAAAGATATTCCTTTCATAGGGATTTTAATATATATATACAAAAGTTTTAAAAACAAAACAAAACATTTAAATTAAAGTTATCTCATCCTCCAGCTGCTCACTGAGAAACTCTATTACCTGCAACCTCATCTACCCCCGTGTAAAACACGATCATCATAGATAAAGAAACAAATACAAACAAAGAACAAAATAAGTTAGCTATATAAAAATTTCTATATAATTTCAATTTCAAATTAATTAACATAATTCATCAACTATCATACAATTTCTCAAACCATAAAGTGTCTATTAAAATTCATAATTCATCTTTCACATGTCAGACTTCTACTAACTCATAACATATAGACACTTGACTCTACTTTCGGAAGACTCATGTGTTGACTTAGACTCAGAGATCTGCAACTGTCATATTGTCTCACTGTGAAATCCACACTACTATGCGCATAAATAATCTCAATATCATCTCTCCTAGTATGATAAGGTTAACTCATATAAAGATCAAGTTAATTATCTTTGAAACAATATACTCATTCATATGAATCTGCTTCGACTGTCACCATCTGGATAACTTCATCTATATGATTCCATGATCTCAGGAGAGTCAGGATATCTCCTTCTAGACAAATCTCTAGTCAATGCACATCATAAACAATCTTAACACGATATTTTCTTTCTTGAAAATACTATGTCTTGATTAAAATTCATATTCTGAATCACACAATCAAATCATATCAAAAGTTAGAATTCCCAAAACACACAACAATTCAATCACTAATATAAATATCTAATTAAAGAATTTTTCAATTAAATATACATAAAATAAAAGTTTACATAATTTATAAGTAAAACTATACAGAAATAAATAAATCAACATTTTAAAAGCAAATATAAAATTTTTAGTTCTTTTAACAGAAAGTCTAGCTTGAGCGAGAATTTGCTCGCCTCTTGCTTGAGCAAAATTCAATCTGAGAGCACCTAGAATTTCATCCTAGGTCTTGCTTGAGCGAGAAGGGACCCGAGGGCACTCTATCTTTCCATTTTATTCTCGCTTGAGCGAGAATTATTAGGCGAGATATGCAGAAAAATTATGCATAAACCTATTTAAATTATAATCCAACATTTCATTCAATTCATAAATTTATAAAATCTACACATTACATTGACAGTCCCTACTCAAAATTATACAAGGACTCTCGTTGATTCATTGAGTTATTATGTCAATCTATACATATATGTGATTTCTAAATCAAAATCATTTAAAATCAAACAACCAATTCTCATCAAACATTTCATTTAACTTGATTCAACAAACTATTCAAATACATTCATTAACTCATTCAATTCCAAACTCATATACATTCTACAACATCTACTATATCTACCATTTCACATTTCAATTTCAATCAATTTCCAATCGACTCAAAACAAGAAATCCTCCAAATAAAAAATTGGAATGGGTGACCACGTCACCGTCACCCCCACATCCTGATCTTCTAACCTAGGGTTCTATTGAAAATTTAAACTAACTTCCCTTACCTTTACTTGAGCAGATGCTCACTAAGAGCTCCAAACCTACCAAAAGCTTCAAGAATAGCTTAACCTGCATCATAGAGTCCTGATAAAAAATCTAATTATATTACTAGGACTCTGAGTTAAATTAAAGTTGTCAATTTAGTTGGCAACGTTAGTTGAAATTTTTTAAATAATTAATATTTTTTAAATAAAAAAATGTATAGAATAATAATTTAAAAATTGTTTAAAATTACATGAAGTAAATAATAATATTGTGAAAATTTGTATTTTCCAGATAAATAATATTAAAAAATTAAAACCAAATTTTGTTTTGAAAAAAAACAAAGTTACCTTAAATTAAGTTGGATTAAAAATAGGTTGTGCAATAAAAGTAAAATATTTAGTACTTTTTAAATATTGTTAAAATTAAAAATATTTTTGTTGTTTTAAAAAAAATGAAATTATGTTGTATAATTTATAAGTACAATTTTTACATGATTAGAAAATAGAAATGTAGGAAAAGTTGTCATCTATGAGAAGTTGTGCCACAGGGTGGACTTCTTCATTGTCTTCGTGGTCGTCCTTGTGGTTATTGTTCGGATGGAACGGTAGGAGAGGGCGGAGGTGGAATGTCATCGTTAGTGCATTTGACTTCATTGTTCTCACTCTGATTTCCAGACACCTGTGAAGGCATTGTTGGTCGATAATACTGAATGGATGACATTGAATTTTAGGTAGATGAGGGGTCATGGTAGAGGTTGCAAAGGGATTTGATAGACCAACAAAAAAATGTTGTTGAGATGGAAATGTTGAGTAGTTGAAAGGTGGTTGATGGAATGGCGATTGGAATGACATGTGAGGTTTATCCTTATATCCGAACAACTGAGTCGGTTCAACACTTGGCGAACAAAATGATTGTTGTTGAAACAATTCAACTTGAGAAGAAGACTCGACATGATGTTGATAGTGAGGTTGTGAAGTCTCTTGTAACATATCATACTGTTTTGAAAATATGTGTTAATTTTGGATGAGTGAATGAAGAATAATAAATTGACTCAAGCATACGATGGGGAAAGAGGTATGGTCATATGACCACAAATCTAGCAGAATGCATTAACTTCGTGCTGAAGGGAGCTCATTCCTTGTCGATTTCTGCTTTGGTTAAGGCAACTTTTGAAAAAACAAAAACATGGTTTGTTGAACGAGCCTTCAAAATATACATCATATACGCGTAGGTCATTATTATCTAGAAGATATCATAACCTTACTTAGAAAAAATCAACAAGATTCGGCTATGTGCTTCGTGGAAAGGTTTAATGCAAACAATTCTGAATTTGATGTCCAAGAACTAGCCACTCCTCAACATGGTCAACGACTCCGTCATATATAGTTAGATTAAATGATTGGTGGTGTGATTGTGGCCACTTCCAAGCTCTTCGACTTCCCTGTCGTCACATTATTGTTGTTTGTTCCTCTTGTCATTCACACATGACGACATTCATTGATCCAGTTTACAGCCTCCACACGATTAGAAAGACATATCAAGTTGAATTACATCCCATTCGAAATGAGGATTATTAGTCTACTTATACCAGGCCAAATTTCATACCTAACTCCCACGTGCGACGTAAAAATTCGGGACGACCAATTACAACTCGTTTCCATAATGAAATGGATCAACCAATTCAGAGCAAGCCAAAAAAATTCTTATTGTTGCAATAAAGGTCACAACAGAGAAAATTGTCCATTTAGAAAGTAGAATCAAACTTTGTAATGTTGTTCTCATCAAATATTTTAATATCAACTTCTTTTAATGACTTATATTCAATAATTTAATTTATTTTTTAATACATTTATTTAACATAAATACATGTATATTATTACTTTTTACATATTATATAATTTATACTTTTATATATTATATAATCTAAAAAATTTATACATAAATCATATCCATTTTTTAAGTGTATTTTTAACTTTAATAATATTTTAAAAAAATAGTCGATATTTTAATTTATCAAGCAAATAATTTTTAACCCAATTTATTTAAAATGATTGTAAAAAAATCATTCTAATCTTATTTTAAATTTAAAAACGAAAATGAAATTATTTTAAATTTTAAGAAGTAGAAATATAAGGAAGAGTTAATAAATGTATGATTAAGATAATTCCAATGATGAATGGTCACAATTTGAGAGATACACGTTGGACGTCTCCAAACACATAAATTTGTTCAATGTTGATTGACCTCCACAATGAAAAGCACAAAGATATTATTTAGGGATAAACATCAAACAAATTTACATCAAATCAATTCTTCTGTATAAAGGTTACCCAGACGCAATACCAACTCACCCAACCAAACTCTTCAACCCCATATTAAAATCCTTACACCTATTAACAACCTATCATATTCTTTTTTTTCTAAATATCCACATCACTTTTCACGACTCTTATTAATAATTTAATCTTCTTAATCATTATTTTATATAAATTTTTTTTGTCTATTTCATAAGATTCTTTACAAGTTGCTCTCCCAAGTGTTTTCTAATAAATACAAACACAGAATAAATAAATATTTTCTCTTCACAATCAAACACTCATGCATTGTCATTGAACTTGAAAAAAATAAGTGCTTCCAAGAAACCTTTTATTTATGGTTATTATGGAAGGAGGAATAGAAGAATCTAGTGAAACACAAACATAAAATATATGATAATAAATGTTTTGGATAAACATATATCCATCTAAAAATTAAAAAAATTGGAATTACCAAAAACATTAAAATGTCATAATCCTAATGTAATTTTTTTTTAGTTAGGGATTTTATCATATTTTTCACATGTGATTCATATCTTCAAATTTATTAGATCTGATCATTTACAACAAAACATGAGCATACACTACTTTTGTAGTGAACATTAAAACAATTGAGTCCACAAAAAAACATGGTAAAACCTTTATGTATTGATGTTATTGAAAAAAAAACATGATAAATTTGTATTTTACCATTTTGGACATCCCACAATAATGTATTAAAGAGAAGCTAATCTAAATCCGTGCGACTACTAAATACTAATTTAAGAAAACATGAATAATAACAACTCCAAATTTATTTACATTGTTACACATTTGTTATCTAATTATTAAGGTGTAATTGCAATTTAAGGCCCTCTGATGTGACTTGTATCCTATATCTGTAACTTAGTTCCATTTATGATAAGGATTTTGATTGATGGACTCATACGTATTCATAAAATAACAAAACGCATAAGTAAAATAAAATCATATAAAAGCAAATGCGTTACAGCGAGCAAAAACTGCCTCTTTTTCCCTCCTCTTTTCATTCCCAATGCCTGCAGTTCAGATGGTTCACATTTTCTGCTTTTCGGGGCGGTTTCGGTTTTTCACAAACACACTTCAACACGCGCCACTACTTTCCCGTGCACCACCTCTTTTAGTATATTCCTGTCCCTTCAAACTCAAAACTTATTAAATAATAAGTATGATTTATTAAATAAAAAGTGAAACTTATGTACCAAGTTCCTAGAAAAGTACGTTACCAGAGTATGATATTGTTAATATTGAAATATGTTATATGTTCTAATTTTTATATTTTTTTATATTTATTTAATAAAAATATGTGTTATTATTTTTATATTTTCTGAATAATTTATAATTTGAATGATAAAATATAAAAAATAATATAAATTGCATGTGTAAAAAGAAAAATATTTATATTATAAAACAGTATTATGTACTATTATTATAAGTAGAAGAAGAATAGTTTATCTATACTATTTGTTATTGTTGATGTATCAAAAAAATATTAAAAATTTAAATATAATTAAAAATAAAAGAAAATATAAAATATGTAAACAAAATGGAAATACCCTAATTGACTTTTGCAGTGAAAGTTACTTATATCTATCATAATATAATATAAAGTTATTATTTATTATAAAAAGAAATGAAGTTATCTACAAGTACATCTCTTTCGCAAAGAAGACACGTCCACAACAACTCATTTTTCTATCATTTCTTCTGTCAACTCTTATTCTTAATTCAAAATTAGTTATGTATAAATTAATTTAAAAAATTTCCCTGTATTAATTTTTTAAATAATTTAATTTATTTATAGACAAACTTTATTTGATAATTTTTTTATTTTGTTTTTCTAAAAATGCTTGTGAAGAATTTATTCAAACAAACTCAGTATAACAAAGCTTTTCAGGACTAAATCTAAATTTCTCTTGCATTTAAATATAAAAACAATTATATATTAAAATTGAACTCAGATAGTTATACAATATCTGAATAATGACATTTCTATTTTTTTTAATTTAAGAAAGAACTTATAAGAGAAATTCTTTTTTTTTCTTCTTAATGAATTTCGTGTCTATGCTGACCTCCATTCTCATCAAAGTAGAGTACTTTACTTGGGACCCACTTAACCTGTCCCTGCCGCATTGATCATACATACACGTGGCAGCTCTGCGTTGCTTGCCTCTTTTACTTGTTTTTTCTTTCTTTCATCTCTTTATAGAGCTTCTTCTCCCATTCTCTTTTTCAGAGAAGCACACCAAAGCTTCTCTGTTGGTAGGATAAAAAAAAAAGAGGCGACTAAAGGGGCAAAGGTATTGCTCCTCTGATCGCATTCACAGTTATGCAGTACTATTTATTTTCTGTTTTCATGTCTTTGATTAGAAGAAAACTTTTGATTTTAATTTTCCCCAGTTTCATTTCTGATGGTTTCTTTCTCCCTTCCCCTTTATGATTTTATTTAACGGTGTCAGTTTTACTTGTGCTTAATTTGATTAAAGAAGGACCTTTTCTGGTCATCATTCTTCTTAATTGATCTTTCTGTTGAACCTCTTGAGAACCAAGTTTGAAACTTTCAGCCAAGTCTTAATCATGTAATTGAGAAATAAGTGACGGGTATTTATGTAATGTGCTGAATCCCTCTAATAAGATTATGCTCTTTATTTATTTCAGTGTTATACAATTGTTTTTATCTTTCTGTTGTTTTCCTTGCAAATTGACTTGGGGGGCCTTGGTCGCATGGATTTTTCTTGGTTTGTGGTGATTATCGTTTTGCTTAAAACTGCGTTTTCGATACTTTAAATATAGGGATTCTCTATGCCTTATCCTTTGTTTTCCTACCCTGTTTGTTACAGCTGGGAAAATTGAAGTTTTTTGTTGTGCTGGAACTGAAATGGTTGGCCAGGATAATCTAAGGGCTGAGGACTTGAATTTGTGCTTTGAGAGGCTTATGATGGTGGCTGGGAGTGGGAACAGTGAGAAAGGGATGAACTTGAAGGTTGGGGTGATTACCGAGTGGAAGGATATTCCTATGGAACTTTTGATGCAAATTTTGTCCCTTGTGGATGATCAGACAGTGATCACCGCTTCTGGAGTTTGTCGTGGATGGAGAGATTCTATCTACTTTGGCCTTGCTCGTTTATCACTCTCATGGTATATTGTTCTCTCTCTCGATGCTATGTATCTGTCCCTGTTGGCCTTCTGTTTCTCCAATTGGGGATTTTGTTATGGTGAAGTTTTCTCTGTTCTTTCTTTCTTGCTTGCTGGTTTTAGTTAGTTTTGTTATGATGTGATTGTGATGCTGGCGCTGTGTTTTTATTTTCTTGCTTTTATCATGATTTCTTTTATCCTTTTTGCTTTGCCTGGGACCGAGCTGTTTTAATTGTTGTTTCCTTGGTTTGGGAATTGGAGAATCCCCGAGTTTGATGGAATGTTTTCAATAATTTAAGATTGAGCTGGGATATTCTGACGAGAATGTGACGTGACATGTATTCGGCCAAGTAAATGGCTAATCGATTTAAGAGGTGTCGGATGAGTGTCTTGTGGGGTTGTGCAAATCTTAATTTTTTTCTTTGTCCAGGTGTCTATTAGATGATAAATCTGATCACAGAATCTGATTTCAGATTTATCATCTAATAGTGTTCTTGTGTCTGAAATTTTTTGGGCTCTCTAATCCATCTCTCTCTTCCCTGTATAAATTAGAAGATACAGTAATTTGTGTGTGTTTTCTTTTGCTGATAACGTAGAACCTCCGGCCCCCTCTTTTGGTTTAGCCTAACATGTTATATTTCTATATATCTATCGATTTTTTAACATGAAAATCTTGAGTTTTTTAATGTTCCTTGTAACTTATTATAATGTTGATAAAAGTGGCCTACCATAATATTTGTTATACAAATAGCTTAAGTACTCTTTTCTATAAATGATAGCAACGGTATGACCAAGTTATTATTGTATCTTTTTCCGCTTTTGTGCTCAGTTCATTTATTTTCTTAAATCATTTGCTACAAAAGGATTTTTAGTGAACTCCTCACAGTTAATATATTTGATTCAGTGGACGGAGTGTTTGTAGTTATGGCTTGTTTTGGGAAAGAAACTGTTAGTTGAAGTGCTTGTAGTTATTGAGGAGTTCTTGGACTGTAGCAATAACATGTAATTCGTCTCTCTTCAGGTGTAGCAAGAACATGAATAGCTTGGTCCTATCACTTGTTCCTAAATTCACAAAACTGCAAACTCTAATCCTTCGTCAACACAAGCCTCAACTAGAGGATAAAGCTGTTGAGACTATTGCAGACTGCTGTCATGAATTGCAGATCCTGGACCTCAGCAAAAGCTTCAAGCTAACTGATCGTTCACTTTATGCTATTGCATTCGGTTGTCGCGATCTTACAAAACTCAACATCAGTGGGTGTTCAGCATTTAGTGACGGTGCTCTGGCTTACCTTGCCAGTTTCTGCAGAAAACTGAAAGTTCTAAACCTTTGTGGATGTGTTAGAGCTGCATCTGATACTGCATTGCAGGTATGAATAATTGTGGTAGACTAGTTGGTTTCATAACCGTATAAGAATTAAGATGGCTTTCAGTTATAAACCATTGATAAATGAAATGCAGGCTATTGGACAGTACTGCAATCAGTTACAATCTTTGAACCTTGGATGGTGTGATTATGTTGGAGATGTTGGAGTGACTACTTTAGCATATGGGTGCCCTGATCTTAGGATAGTTGACTTGTGTGGCTGTGTCCGTATAACAGGTATATTATTCAAGGTTTTAATGCTTTAAATTCAGAATTCTGTTGCCAAACAAACACTGATCACATTTCTTTACATTTTAAAATATGTGATTTTCATGATATTACCAAACAACATGGAAAGCCCCTTAGATTTTTTAAACATACAATTGAAATGGTTAACATGACAGACACGCGAAAAAGAAAAACTCATTCACGAATAAATTGTAAATGAGATGTGTCTTTTTGGAAAGAGAAATGGTAAATATCTATATTGTAATACAAGGTTTTTCACACAAATCAAAAGCTTCATTTTGAAAATCTATATTCTCTTGGTCCTTGTACATCTGGCTTTAACACTCTTTTAGTTCACTGATGATGAGTACAATTCTAACTTTGGAGGTTTATTGCAGATGATAGTGTGATTGCTTTGGCTAACAGATGCCCCCATCTGAGGTCTCTTGGACTGTACTACTGCAAGAACATCACAGACAGAGCAATGTATTCTTTGGCACACAGCAAGGTGAATAACAGGATATCTGTGAAAGGAGGAAATGATGAAGATGGGTTAAGGACTTTGAACATCAGCCAATGCACTGCACTCACCCCATCTGCTGTTCAAGCGGTTTGTGACTCATTCCCATCTCTCCACACATGCTCAGGGAGGCACTCACTCATCATGAGTGGCTGCCTCAACTTGACCTCTGTGCATTGTGCCTGTGCTTTCCATGCACACCGTGCATTCACCCATTTCCCCCATCCAGCTCATTAAGCTCATGCTTTCATGTTGAACTTTTACTTCGAGGAAGTGCCTTTCAAGGGCTCTGAGAAGTGACTTCTTGTAGATATGCCTGCATAAAGGGACTTGAACTTAGCTCATTACGTACATATTCAACTTCTGTCTTAAAAACTTGGTTTGTTTTAATCCCCGAATGGTGGAGCTCAAGACATTTTGGATGCGAAACCAGGCTTATTCCTAGTAAGCTATTTAAGTTTATGGAAAGACATGAACTTTTTATGTTTATGTATGGTTTTATGGGAAGTGTATAGCACATCTTTTTTTCTGCCCTTGGCCTCACTTAAATTCGTGGGAACTTCATTTTATAAAATATTTTTTTTTAGTAAGTATTTATGGAAAAATTATGTGAAATGATTCGAATTTTAAATGTCAATAATTTCAAATTAATTTTACATTTCAGTTTTCTGGAAAACAATAATGAGAGTTTTAACACGGCTATGTTGTTGATTGTAATCTATGAAAGAATTTAGATTTGTTTTGCAATTTTTTTAATTAAATTAAGTTTGAAAAACGAGTCATATACCGATGAAAAAAGATACGGATGAAAAATAATAAGGTTGCCTGTTTTATGAACTAGTACGTCTAGGATCTTGTTTTTTTTTTGTTGACAAATATAATTTTATAAATTTAAAAACTGCATAAAGTAACCTGTTTTACTACATGAAAAAATTGCATTTTATTTTGGTCAGATAAAAATAAAGCTTTAAGTCATGTAGATTAGTTAGAAGCTAATTTATTCCTTATTATATACCATTCAAATATATTTCATTATTAAAATAAAGGTAGAAGATGTTGGCACACTCATATTATTATGATCACATTTTGATAATTACTGTACTTTCAAGATAATGATTACACCTTCAATTATAATACAGTGGTTAAATGTAAAATATTAATCAATCTTTAAAATAATTTTATACAACTTTTATTTTTAAAAGTTGGTCTTTTATTTTTTCATCAATAAAAAAATATTTAATAAAGACTTATTATGAATTAATTAAAAAATATATTTAATGACGAGTTATTATAATGGTTTTATTTTATCTATCATAATAAGTCTAAGATAAGTCAAGCGGTGACACCATAATAATTATAAGAAAATTTATTATATCATTTATCAAAGGAACCTTTCTAGTAAATATATTTTATATCTTTTAACATGAGTAAATTTTTTAGAATTGTATTTTCTTATTAATTGTTCACATTTTCATTCTTTCACTAATATTGTTTTCGCAAATATTCTTGTTTATGTTTTTTTCTCATATCTTCCTACTCTTTGTCTCTCTGCCTAAATTCAGGTTCTACAATCTTTCTTTTTTCCAATTTCAGTTTTACCCTAATTTCTCATGTGTGCTTTGTTTGTGGATGTCTCTAATAGATTCCCAAAGCGTTAGAGAGACATTGAAGGCCTTCACATCTCTTTGAAATTCGCGAGTTTGTGTGGTCTCTCCGAAATTCGTCAAAATTCTTCTAATTGTGCCTTCCATTGCGCTCAAAAGGTATCTTTTCATTTTTTCACTGCAAATCTCTTTTCATCTCTTCTTTTTATGTCTTCCACTGTGCTCTCAACAGGTATCTTTTGTTGAAAATTATTACTTTAGTAGAAACTCTTAGTATGTAATAAATTTGAAGGTGGGGAAATGAGGATGGAACAATAGGTGTAGGGGAATGAGTGGATGGGACGTAGTGGGTGAGGAGGATGGAGTGGAATGTGACACATGACATAGATGGGAGAGCGCGGAAGGTGCAGTAGACATGTGACGCATGGCAGAGATGAGAGTGAGGAAGCATAGAGATGAATTCGTTTCAATTTGTGCACATGAAGAAAGATGGAGAAAAATGCACGAATTTTCAGTTTTTTACTTTTTCACTTTACTTTGCTTTGATTTTGAGAATTTAAAAAAGTGTCCAGAATTTAAATGAGCTTATCTAAATAAGAAAAAAATATTTCTCATTCCCCATCACACATGATTTTGTGTTTATCAAGTAGTACACTTGTCAATCAAAATTTTTCATAAAACACACTATCTTTTATTTATATAAAATAACACATATTATTATATAAATATTAGAATTTGATTTTCTCTTTATTAACAATAATAAAATGTTTTATGCTAGAAAAGAATGTTAGAATATGATTTTCGAAAATTGAATTCTAAAAAAATTATAATAAATAAAGATAAGTATGTACTAAATATTTTTATTAGATGGAGACATTTAAATTTTCCAAAATAATTTGTTAACAGAATAAAAGATTTTTACATTATCTATATATAAATTATTTAATTTTTTTATAACACTCAAATTGACTACTATCTTTATTAACAAATTATTTCAAAAATTACTTTAATTTTTTAATATGATAAATTAAAAAATAAACATAATAACATTATATCTAAAATGAACCACCAATGTTTATAATGATTGATAAATTTAGTATATAAAATTATAATATTATTAGTTTTGTTGTGAAAAAAATAGAAAAAAGTATGAAAATTTGAGAAGAAAGTGTGAAGAAAGTTGAGTTTGTTTGGGTATGTTAGAGTGGATATATGAAAAAAGTTTATTGAAATACGTGAGTGATGTGATGGTTATAAAAGTATTTTAAATTATTTTTAATAGTGTAAATTGTAATATTACAAATTTATCTTTGTATATAAAAAAATGGATAAATAATTATTAATTTTGTGCATATTTTAGTTAATTAAAATAATTTAAAGTTTTATTTATAAATAAAATAAAAAATAATGTAAAATTCAAAGAAATAATTAAATATAATTTTAATTCTATGTATAATTTTATTATTTATCATTTTATTAATTTAAATTAATTTTTTTACTTAAGTTAATTTATTTAGATAATTTCAATATTATTTATTATTCTTTAAATTATGTTATGTTATATATATATATATAATTATTATTAATAATTATTTCCATTATTATCATTAACAAAATCAATATATTTGAAAACGTTAATGGATAAAGGAAGACTATGGTGGTAACTTCATGTGTGTGACGTGATTTTCCCTTCATCACTCTATCATTTCTCTTCATTCTTGAGATGATCCCTAGCCTCTCCACTTTCTCCGTCAACACCCTCACCTGCATGTAACCCTTGAAGTAAACGGGAGTGATACCCACACATCCGTTGTCGACAACCGTGTCACCCCTAAAACAAACACAGTGTAAGTAACTTTTTTTTTATCAGTACCTCTAAGAAACAATTTAACATAAATATATAGTCAATTACAATATAATCTTTAAATATTAGACTATTATATTGTAAAATTTATATTTATATTTACTCTATTAGCAATTTTAATCATTATAAGTGTTAATACAATTATTTAATTTGTTATTTTTATTTAATGTCAATTTCTTATTCAATTATTTTATTCAGTTATTTTTTATCTCTGGTTTAATCTTATCTTAATAATACTTTACTGTTGTAATTATAAGTCATGCTACTTATTATGATTAACTTTTATTTTGTATTAGCGAATTACTTTAATTACATCTAAAATATATACAAATTTCAAAAAAAATAATTAAGTTGGTAAATGAAAATTACAACTTTTAACAATAATAATAATTTTATTCAAAAATCTTGATCCAAACCTAGTCCAACTTAATCTAATATTATTTTAGTGGGTTGGATAATGGGTTTGTCCAAATCCTTCCAATACCAACTTGTGAAACCCTTATGATAGGTGGAGAAAATAAAAAATAATATAAAAATAAAAATATAATAAAATCAATTTATAAATGAATATAACTTAAAATGTAAAAATACATTTAAAATAATTATATAATTTTTAATTACTATTTAATAATCATAAATTAAATTAATTATAATATACTAAAATATTAGCTTTTAACTTTTAATTAGAAGAAAGAATAAAATTGTAATAAAATGGTAAATTTTAAGCAACATATAGTATTTTAAAATAAATTTATTATACAAATATAATGTTGTAGAGGGAAAATAATTAACACATTACGATGGTTGAATTGTATTTTACGTAATTTTGAATTTTTTTCTCAAGTATACTTTATATATATTAATTTATATAATTAACTAAAAGTAAATGAATATTTAAAATTTTAGTAAATAAATTTAAAATGTATAAAAAAAAAACATTGATATCATAATATATAAACCAAAATAAGAAAATAATTAAATAGAAACCAATTTTAGAGATAAAAATAATTAATCACTATATTGACTAAATTAGATATCATTTATAGACTAAAAAAATTATTGATATTTAAAGTGGTTTTCATTACTAATAAAATTTATAAATTAGTTTCTAAATTGATATCTAATTAGCTACCAATTTTAGAATATAAAGTAATTGATAGCTAAAATTTTTATAATTAATTAGATATCAACTTATAAATTTTATTAATATTAGAAATTACTCTAGATACCAATAATTTTTTTAGTTTCTAAAATAATATCAAATTTAGTATAATTAATTATTTTTTTTCTCTAAAATAGATTTCTATTTAATGATTTTTTTTAGTAAACCTATATTTATTATATAAAAATATATTTAAAAAGTTATAGAAATTTCAGATTATTATTCTATAATCATTTAGATTAAATAAAATATATTAAACTTATAATATATTAAATTTAAATTTAAAAATAAATATATTTTTTTAAAATTAATAATTTTTAATTAGCATACAAATTTAAAATAAATTAATTACATATATATATATAATATTATAAATATAAAATGACTAACACAAAAAATATAGAGATTAAATTATATTTTAATTTTAGTGTAAACATAAGATAAACAATACTATTATGTGGTTTCTTTCTAACCATGATACTTACTAATTCATTTCCTTACTAAATGCTAAGTTTTAATAATCTTTTAACAACCTAAGTAATAAATTTCTCAACCGTGATTTTTATTTATCTTCTAAATAAAAAACATATAATATTATTATATATTGTTAATATATTAATCTATTCTATATATTTTTAAATATAAATTTATTTAAAATGTGTATGCATAATGTTTTTAAAATATATATATATATATATATAATATATTTATATTTAAAACTTTTTTATATAATAAATATTATTTTTTAATATTTATTAACTTTAAATATAAATATACTAGTACTATTATTAATTAATAAATACATTATCTCTTAAGTAAATTAACAAATCCTTTTTTATTTGATGGTTTAATAACTTGACTTTATTGAATGAGTTAAAGGTCGAGTTGCTATTAAACACATTTATTTAATAATTTAAATCTATTTTTTTTTTATAAAATTTGCATACTGACTGAATTAAGTTGGTTTATTAAACAATTTTCTTATTACTAAATCAAAATCTGATTCCTATTTATAAAAAACAATCACACATAACAATCTAATATTTTAATTTCGATCATTATAATTTTTTAAATTTTGATCACTATATGCGTTGCAAATGTTGATATAAAAATCTTAAACAAAACAACGACACAAATAGCAAACGATTATTTTATAATACTATTATAGGTCTTTAATTCGCAACGTAAAGTCAAAAGTACATTTGATTGCAAAACATAACCAGTTATGAATTGTAATTGCTAATTTTGGTAACTGTTTTCTTTTTTCTAATAGTGGTATTTGAAATTCCTTTTATAATTTAAATTATTGGTTAAAATTGTGTTTATTATAAAAATATTAATTAGGATATTTATTAAATATAAAGTATTTGTAAATTTTTATTAGTAGTTATCTTAAAAGTAATCTAAAGTATATTTTTTACTACTTGACAACTAAATTATTTACTAATAAAATAGCATGTTAATTTCTTTATTTATTCTATTTGATAAATATAACATGTTTTTTAATGTTTCAATTTTTTCATTTCCTAATTAAGCAATTTCATTATGACATTAGTTAAGAAATTAAAGGTAATTTTTGTTGCTGTGATGTCTAAAATTGTACTTGTCATTTTTAATGTGCTTCTGTACGCTTTTTTTAATATTTTTTAATAAATATATTTAAAACACTAATTAAAAATGATTTTAATATATTTAATTATTGGTTTACTTATTGAATGTAATAGAGTTTGTAGTGTAATTGGACAATCAATTATTCTAAAAAAAAATTAAATAACAATTAATTTTAGAGATAAAAATAATTAATTATTATTGTACTGGTATGGTCGATCGACACATTGGTGTGACTCGGTCTCCTTGACCGAGCTGACTGAGACACATGCGGACGGGCTGACTGACCGATATATTATAACCATTAACGTTCCAACCAAGGTTAGTGAAATTAAACTATCATTAAGAATTAGGTAATGTAACCATAAGTGTGATCTATTCCACTAATCAGACCCAATAAGGTAAGTCTATTAAAATAATATAAATAACACACATTTCAAGCAAGGAACAAGGTATGTCATTATTACTGTACACCTACCTGAGTACCGAACACCCTTTACTGACTTGAGCGTCGAAGTGTCTTCTGCAGGTACCTCCCCCATTTGGCATTCACTCGAGAGCGAAGCCGAAGGAGTAGCAGGAATGCGAGAAGGATCCCAGTGAAACCCTAACAACCTGCCCGAATGAGAGAGCAAGACTAAGACTTCAATAGTTCTCTAGGTCTCATCTCTTTAGTAAGAACAATTATATTTATTTTATAAACTATAATTATTAATATTTAAAATAATTATATTTTTAATAAAATAAAATGATTTTTATATTATATCTAATATTAATTATTTTAGTTACTAACTATTTTGTATTTTAAATTAATTTTTATAGTAATTAATTTAAAATTTAAAATAATTAACAATTAAAGTTTGAATAGTTAATATTCAATACTATTTTAAAAATTATTTTATAATTTTTTATTAATAATAAAAATTTCTTTAAATATCAATAAAATTTTAATTTAGTAAATATAATAACTAACTATTTTATGTTTTAAATTAATTTTTATAATGATTAATTTAGAATTTAAAATAGTTGATAGTTAAAATTTTGGTAGTAGTTAATATTAAATACTAATTCAAAAATTATTTTACAAATTTGTATTAATAATAAAAATTATTTTAAATATTAATAAAATTTTAATTTATAAAATAATTCTAATTTAGTAAATATAATAATTAATTATTTTTTGTTTTTAGAATAAGTTATTATTTAATGATTTTCTTATAGTCCATTAACACAAATTAAATCTCATTATTTCAATTATTATTTTTCTACTACACATCTATTTTAAAGACATCTATTTTAAAAGCTGAGTATTCCAAACGATAATTTAAATTTAGGTATAATTATCTTCTTGATCCTACATCAATATTCAATTTAGTAAGTGATTTAAAAAAAACAATTCGGTCTCCTTGTTTTTTAAAATTACTTAAATTAGACATTTTCGTTAACTAACTTTCTCTCTGTTGTGTAAGTGCGACTTACGTGACAAAGAGAATTGTTGATGTTGATGTGGCTATGATTTAAAAGCCATGAGATTTGGTGTTGTGTGAGGTGGTATTTGACAAAAAAATAGTAACAATTTCAGTTTCTTCAACTCCCACTCTTCTTTCTCTGCATATATCAATTAGTCACAAATTTGGAAACCCCATCTGCTTTCATTCACAACATGTTATTTAGAATTTTTTTTCCACTTCCTTTTGATTGACAGAGTGAGAGGTTTCACAAGGTTCTTGAATTTGTGAGTAGTGTAACTGAAGTGAAAGTTAAGAGATATTTGCCCATGCTGATGTAGAAATAGACCTAGATGTTGCACGGGAGTGAAACGTAACTGGATGGTTCTCAAAATTATTTTCATCAACAGTTACTAAAAAAGGAGGCGATTTTCTAGTTTCCAATGATATTTGTTCTTTTGAGATTATGATTGAAAGAATGAGAGAAACCCTAACCTCTAATATTTAGTAATCTCTTTCAAAGTCCTCACTTACCACCTCACACAACACCAAATCCCAATTTTCTTTTAAAACAGTCTATATTAACAATTCTCTCTGTCACATAAGCAACACTTGACGTCGTTGAGAGAATGTTAACATAAAGGACCAAAGCAAAAGGACCAAATTAATTTTTTTAAAAATCACGGTACTAAATTAAATATTGATCATAAATATAAGGATTAATAAGGTAATTATACGTTAAATTTATAATTTTTTTCATTGTTTTATACACCTTCATTTAACTTAAGTGAAAAAATGATTTTTTTTCTTACATTTAAACCAAATTAATCGTTTAAAATAACTTCTAAAAAAATCGACCCAAACCAAAATCTGATTTTAATTATAATTGATTAATAATCCGCTTTTTGACATAATTTATTTTTTTAAGCATCTCAAATATTTCTTAATAACTCAAAACAATATAATTATTGTTATAACTTTTAAAGTGTATTCGGGAATCCTGTACTTTTTGAATTATTTTAATAATCGATTTATATATGTAATCATAATTGTTTTTTTTTGTACAAAAAGGAGTATGTATAAAGTTGAAAGAGAAACAAATTATGTAAAGAATCAAACTTTTTCATTTCATGTATTATTTTGTTAAAAAAAGGTCCTACCGGGAGTCGAACCCAGGTCGCTGGATTCAAAGTCCAGAGTGCTAACCACTACACCATAGAACCACATTACATTGATTCTTTGACAAAACTTTATATAACAAATATAAGAAACTAAAACTAAACAAGTAAATAATCATTTTAAAAAGATAATAACTAAAATATGTTTTATAAATCCAATTTTATATCAAAGTTTCAAAATTAAATTAATTTATGAAGAAACAATAAAATAATAAATGCCCTTTATACCACTTGAGATATTCAATTAAGTTAATTAATTTTGTTCATATTATTATCTCAATAAATTAATTGGCACGCATCTTAAACTGTTAGCGGTTTTCTAAGATTTCTAGTATTACGTGAATTAAATGTTATATGTTAATTACAAATGGGTATCCGGGGTTGGTCGCTAATAATATTTTTTTTTCTCCTTTCACATAACTTTTTTTTTTTTTTTTTTCACTTTCGAACTAAGTTTTCTATATGTAAAGTTTCAATATTTGATATTTATATGATTTTTAATGGGTTAGAAACAAGAGGATGATTGATTTTTTTTATGGGTTTGCACCTCTTTTTTTTTCTCTCAAATGAATTTCCACGTTCTTGCTTTTTCATTCCTCCTCCTTGTTAGCTCTAGATTTGGATGGTACCTGCAAAAGGTACTCCGTCGTTTAAGTCAGACTTCCACACTTGGCACTTAGTATTTAGGATTAGATGATTGCATACATGATCCTTTGGGATATGTGCTTATTTATATAATTATTGTGAGCCTATCGTCATTATTGAGCCTAATAAAAGGAGATTAACAAACACTGGGTCATTAATCAGTCTCGTTATTGGTTATGTCGGTCGATTTTGACTAGTGTCGAGTCATAGTCTCGATCGCACAGGCCCTATTGGTACACTTGCCCCCAGGCTTGAGGATGGTCAATCCGAAGAGTTTTGATCTGAGGTCATAGTGATGGTTGGGCTTCCCGAGGTGAGACGTGATGTTGGCGATACTGAATGCGTGACATGACGCGTAATGATGACGAGGTTTTTTGGTGTTATTCGGTGTGAGTCGTTGGATCGAGGGAGATCCAACAGTTGAGATGAAAGTGATGCTTGGTCTTCCTCTCTCCTCGAGGACTATAAATAGTGGTCCCCTACAGTTCCGAGTCCCTGTTTTCCTACTCCGACATCTGAAACCTAAACGCTTTGCGCGATGCTTTCCTTACATTCCGAGAGGTTAGTCATGTCTTCTCCGTCTTCTTCCTCGTCCTTTCCCCCCTCTTTATCTTCATCTTCCTCTTCTTCTGAATCCTCCACGATCGAGCCCTTGGCAGCCGTGGCAATTCAGACGTTGCCCTCCATGGAGGATTCTGTAAAGGGTAATGACCCGGAAGGTGTTGCCGACCGGTCAGATCCCCTTGAAGAGTTGTCCCATCTTTCGAGGCTTGACTGAGTAGACCCAAAAGGTGACCGGGTTTACCTTTGTATACCTGGATGGGTCATCCATCTCCTCCTTCGTAGAAAAGAATACCATTTTGAAGCCGAATGTTGATGATGGTATCTTGGCTATTGATTATTGTTGACCGACCGATACCATATGTATGGGTCGATCTCCCTCAGAGGTTCATTTCTTCTTTGTTCGTTCTTGTCTTTTTTCTAACTTGCATGTCGCTTTCCCTTTTGATGATTTCACCATGGGTGTCCTCCAGACGCTCATGTGGCTCCCTCCCAACTTCACCCAAACACTTGGGCTTCTCTCCAAACCTTTTGGCTTATCTGCAACATGTTTTGCCTTTCTCCAACTCCTTCCACTTTCTTAATTTATTATACCTCTCACTCGACTGACTAGTTAGCTGGTTGTCACTTATCATTCGGTCAGGTAACATTCTATTTAACACCACCTTGTACAAAATTTTCAAAGGAAAGTTCTCCAAATTTTTTGTTGAGCTCGAGGGTTTGAGGCTTTTTCTACTATTCGGTCCAATTTTCCTCTTTATTGGACCCAAAATCCCACCCAATTGAAGGAATGGCCTCGATCGACTCCGAACATCAAGAAACTAGAGATTTATTCTATTTTCAACAACCTCCCTCGAAGGCTCCCTACACGGAAACTATTAACCGTGTTCAAGTCTTCTCAACGGTTGATGAATTTTTATGGTATGTTTACATTGTTTTTTGTCACGATCGGTCAAAGATTCTTAAGTTATGTGTTTTTTTACTTGTGCAAGTATCATGACAAAAGAGACTCCTTGCTCAGGCAGTGTCATGGCTGCCTTCCGTACCAAGGCCCTTGGAAAGGGTAAAGGCAAAGGTAGCTTGAAAACAATTGTGGCTGACAACCTTTCGTTGTCGGGGCATCTGGCCCCTCAACTGCTGTTAATGGGGGAAAGAAGAGAAAGAGAAGGGAGTCGGCCAATACTGCCACGACCACTCAGTTTTTTGGCAGCACCCTGAGACGTCCACTACCTCCTTCTCCAATTCGTTTGGAATCTTCTTCACCGATCGGCGCCACCAATCCCACTATTGTCATTGCCGCTCCCGACACTGCTGTTGTCCCCTTGACACTTCTTGGGGGTAACCTTCAATTTTCGGGGGGGGGGGGGGGACCCCCTTCCCCTTGGTTTCAAAAAAAAAAAATTTTTGGCTGGGAACCAGACTCCCCTCTTTTGTCTTCGCCCCCTCCCCCCGTTTGGTTGCCCGCGTGACGTTTTTGGGGGACACACTTAATTTGGGGGGGGGGGGGGGGAGAACCTCCTCACCTTAGTTTCGAAAGAAGAAAATCTCTCGGCTGGAATCGAGATGCAATGTCGGGGACTTGTCATGACCTGATTGGCTGCTGATATCCGAAGCCGGAGGATCGAAACGATCTCCCGACTGGAATATGAGCTGGCCGAGACCTCCAGCTCACTAAAGACATCCTTGGAGGCAGTGTTGGCCTTCGAGTCTAGGATGACCAAAGCTGGCACCAACCTCAAGTTGGACGAGATGAGGTGCGCCGAGCTAGAGAGGAAAGAGAGGGAGAAGGCAGCTGAGGTGGCCGAGCTGAAGAAAGCCCTTGAGGAATGCAAGGAAAGGATCTCGTTGTTGGAGACCGAAAAGGCCTCGGTGGAAGCCGAGCTTGACAAGATCCAAGATGATGTCTTGGTGATGTTGGGCGAAAGCTTCGATCAAGTTGGCCGACAAGCCTACCTGTTCTACGATGGGCCCCCACCGATCGGTGCTTTTGACGCAATTGAGAATGTTTATAAGGGCCGATTGGTGCCCTTTGATGAATTAGAGGCTTTGAAGAATGCGGTGCCGAGGACCTTAGTCGAGGACGTTGAAGAAAAAGACCGTTAGGTTTAGTTTTTAAGGCTTTTTTGTTCCATCGGATCCGGGTGTGGCCTTCTTTGATTTTGTTCCTCCGAGGTCGGGGTGTGACCTCCTCCTACTTCTTTAATCAATATATTGGACGTTCTTCCTTATTCATGCTTTACATAATGTACAAGTTATAATAATCAACATTTTAATTGTTAATCGGTCGGAATACTCGTAAGATTTATCTTAAGTAGTTGAGTGTTGGGCAGTATGACCGATCAGTGTGAGCGTTCTTGATTGGACCAAGTCTTTGGGGGGTCGGGAGGGATACCGATTAAGGTATACATCCTTGGTCGGACCTAGTCTTTAGGTGTCGGGAGGAAATACTGGTTAAGGTATCATCCTTGGCCGAATCGAGTCGTTAAGTGTCGGAAGGGAATACCAGTTAAGATATCATCCTTGGCTGAACTAAGTCTTTAGGTGTCAGGAGGGAATACCGGTTTAAGGTATTATCCTTGGCCGAACCGAGTGCTGGGAAAACATACGTAAATTTAACATGTATGTTCAAATACACATATTTAAAAGGAAATGCCTTATTAAAATCTTCTCGACCGAAAACCCTCCTTAGGAAAAAATGTCGGGTGAGGAAAGAATGCAATTTTATTGATTTTAATTGTAATAAAATTTGAGGTGCGTGTCATTCCACGTCCTCGGTACAACTTTGCCTGATAACCACTCTAAGTGGTATGCCCCAGGTGCAACGTCTCAGATTCAGAAGGGACATTCCTAGTTGGACGAGAACTTGTCGTCCACCTTTCTAGCCTCACTTCGCATCCTCCAAACGAGATCCTCCTTTTGAAAGCTTTTTGGCTGGACCTTTGCATTGTACCGCTTGGTCACCCTGAACTTGCATGCGGCTTCACGGATTTGCTCCTGTCTCGGAGCTCGTTTAGTAGGTCGAGTCCGACCGTTAGGCTCTCCTGATTTAGGGACTAATGAAAGAGTTGACTTCTAAGGGATGACTCCCCCACCTCGACCGGGATCATGGCCACGGTGTCATAGGTTAGGCTATAGGTGTCTCCTGTGTCAAAGTTTGGGACAAGTAGCGGTATGCCGATAAGACTTCTATTAACTCTTTAGTCCATCGCCCTTTCGTCGTGCCGAGCCGTTTCTTTAACTTATTGAAGATGACCTTATTTACTGCTTCGACATGCTCATTCGTCTGAGTGTACTCGATCGAGCTCGTCACTAACTTTATGACAAGATAAAATCGATTTTGTTAATTTATAATATTTTTCGTTATATTTTTTTTCCAGATTGGATCATGGATCCTCACGTTGCAACATCTAATGCTTCTTTGCTTGTGTTGATCATATTGATGTTGCTTCTTCTTTTATAGTACCTTCACGTCAGTTCATTATTTATTTATTTATTTTTATAAATGTATTTAGAGTTTTTACCTTTTTAAGTGTGTTTACCTTTTTAATTTTTAAAAATGTATATATATTTTTTTCTATATGTTTACTTTTCTTATTTTTAATAAATGTATTTATATTATTTTATTTGTATTTACTGTTTAGTTTATTTTATTTATGTGTTTACTGTTTTTAATTTTTATAAATGTATCTATTATTATTTTTATTATGTGTTTACTATTTTTAATTTTGTATTATGTTTTATTATTTAGTTTTTTTATTTTATGACTTTACATGTTTTTATGTGTTTATTGTTTTTATTTTTAATAATTGTATTTACATTTTTTTTAGGTATTTACTGTTCTGTTTATTTTTTTATGTGTTTATTATTTTTAATTGTTATTAATGTATTTATATTTTTTTATATGTTTAATTTTTCAATTTTTATAAATTTATTTAAATTTTTATTTTTATTATGTGTTTACTGTTTTTATATTTTTTATTATTATTTTATGTTTACTGTTTAGTTTTTTATTCTATGTGTTTATTGCTTTTGATTATTATATATATATATATATATATATTCTGTTATTATGTGTTTTTAGTAACATTTGTTTATATGTTTATTATTTTTAATTTTTATAAGTTTATTTACATTTTTCATATTATTATGGGTTTATTGTTTTATATTTTTTATGGTGTTTACTCTTTAGTTTTCTATGTGTATTGTTTTTAATTTATATATATAAAAAGATACTTTTTATTTTTTTTTTTGTGTTTACTGCTTTTAATTTTAATAATTGTATTTAATTTTTTCTAGATTTTTACTCTGTTGTTATTTTTTTTATGTATTTACTTTTTTATTTTTAATAAATATATTTACACTTTTTTTGTTTTTTTATTATGTGTTTACTTTTTTTCAATTTCCATAGATGGATTTACTCTCTTTTTTATGTGATTACTATTTTTAATTTTTATAGATATATTTACATAAAAAAATGTTTATTGTTTTTAATTTTTTAAGCATTTTTTATTATTATTATTATGTGTTTACTGTTTTTACATTTTTTTATTATGTATTTGCTGTTTTTAGATTTTTTATTATTATGTATTTATTGTTTAGTTTTTTATTTTATTTTATCTATTTACTCTTTCTAGTTTATATATATATATATATATATATATTTTGTTATTATGAGTTTACTCTTTATTTTTTTATTAACAATAAACACATAAAAAAATAAAAAAAATTTTGTTAATAAAAAAAATTAAAAAACAATAAACACAAAAAAAGCTAAACAGTTTCTTGTTATTAAAAAAATTAAAAACAATAAACACATAAAAAAAGCCAAACAGTTTCTTGTTAATAAAAAATAAAAATAAAAAGTAAACTCATAATAACATTTTTTTATGTGTTTATTATTTTAAATTTTTATAAATGTATTTATATTTTTTATATTATGATTTTATTATTTTTACTTACTGGTTTTATATTTTTTATTATTATGTCTTTACTGTTTAATTTTTTATTTTATATGTTTACTGTTTTTAATTTTTATAAATATATTTATATTTTTTCTTGTTATTATGTGTGTACTCTTTTTATATTTTTTTCTTTTTATCTGTCTACTATTTTTAATTTTAATAATTGTGTTTACATTGTTTTTAGGTGTTTACTGTTTTTTTTATGTGTTTATTGTTTTTAATTTTTATAAACGTATTTACATTTTACTACTTTTAATTTTTATTATTGTGTGTTTATTATTTTTAAATTTTTATTATTTTTTTACTGTTATTATATTTTATTATTATTATGTGTTACTGTTTAGTTTTTTATTTTATGTATTTGCTGTTTTTATTTTTTATAAATATATTTATATTTTTTTATTATGTGTTTACTGTTTTTATATTTTTTATTGTTATATACTTATTGTTTTTACATTTTTTATTATTATGTGTTTATTGTTTAGTTTTTTTTATTTTATGTGTATACTGTTTTTTATTTTTATAAATATATTTATATTTTTTTGTTATTACTTTTTTATTATGTTTACTGTTTTTACATTTTTTTTATTATATGTTTAGTGTTTTTATATTCAATAATTGTATTTATATTTTTTTATTATTATGTGTTTGCTGTTTTTACAGTTTTTATTATTATGTGTTTACTGCTTTTGAATTTTTATAAATTTATTTAGAACTATAATAAGTTTTTAATTTGATTTTAATATTGTTCAATATGCACTGTTTTAATTTGATTTTAATTTTGTTAAATATGCAATCAGTGTTATTATATATCTATTAAAATTAAATTCACATCATTATGATTTTAAATGAATTTAGAATTAGTTATAAAAAAATTGTTTAGTAGTAGTGATATTAGTGATGTATATATTTAATTATTTTGATTAAAGTAAATCTTAACCCTAACATTATCTTTTATATTATCATAATTCTAATGTTATTGTAGTAACTTCAACTTAAATTGGTAAGAGTTATCCGTAGCATAAACTATTTCAAACGTATTCATAAACTATTTTATAGTTGTCAATGACAAAGTCATGATTTCATGGATAACTAGAACAATTAGAAACCACTTTGGGACGACGACGACATGCAAGAATTTGATGACACAATTTCAATTTATAATGATTTTTCTCGTGCGAACATGAATCTAATTTCAAAAATACAAGAAAATTTGAAAAGAAATACTCAACTTGCATCAATGATGATCCTTTACATCATTGCTTTTGGTTTGAATTTGTTGTTTGTTTTAAGTGATACAACGAACTCTATTACTGAGTTTGAACCAATAAAAGAGCGTCGCAAACAAGAATTGATGGAGTATTTGGAGCACACCGATCGCTCTTGTGACATTATTCGCATGAGACTAGAAACATTCATTCAATTATGTGAACGAATTAGGGCAATCGATGTTGTTAAGGATGCATATTTTCAACAATTGAAGAACAAGTTGCTAAATTTCTTCATATTATTGGGCATAGTGTCTAGAATCAAAGTGTTTCATTTTTTTCATCGGTCTGGATAAACAGTTTCTCGTCACTTTCACAATGTATTAAATGCAATTTTGATGTTGGAAGGACAATTCATAAAACAAGCATATGGTATTGATGTACAACCCAAATCTTACACAACCGATTTTTTCCATACTATAAAGTTTGTTTATTACAAATTTCCTTTACAATTCTCATAATGTCTTTTGTATTTCTTTAGACCTGAAATTTTGATCACCACTAGGATTGTTTAGGGGCCATTGATGGCACCCATGTACGTGTGAATGTCTCACGTGCTGATGCTCCTCATTTTCGAGGAAGAAAAGATTGACCAACTCAAAACGAATTCCCAGCTTGTGATTTAGATATGAAATTCACATATGTTCTAGCTGGGTGGGAAGGAACAACCTCAGATTCAAGGATATTGAAGGAGGATTTCATAGGATATGATCCTTTGATTATTCTGGAAGGTAACTTTAAGGTGTTTGAGAATTCATAACAATAGATACAAAGGTCATAATATACATAATTAATGGATGTCGAGAATCGATGGCAGCTGGACGACTCAGGATATAATAATATTGTACTTGCATTACACAAGGTCAGACTCCCTTCCTTTACGAAAAATAATATCAAGAACCGATCATTCATAGGTTTTAACTTCCTTATCAATGGCATCTTCATCCACGAAGAGGCAAAGAAACGCCTAAGAGTAAGGGTAAATGCGGACCAAATGATGATGAAGTTCCTATGATCCCACACTAAAGGAGGGAGGGCGTTTTAGATTATTCCCGGTATTTTTAAACGAAACGTCAGATGGTTGCATTTGAGGAAAATTTTCACGGCAGACCAGTCATACCTCCAAAAGTCTTAGATTTCTCATTTTTTGCCACATCTGATTTTCAGTTTCAAGAATATTTGAACTTCCAAGGATTGCAACACTTTCTTAGTATAAGACTACCATATTATGAGGATATGTTTAGGGTTTTTTTTATTCAAATCTTCATCTAACGACACTGGGTTACCTTGCTACTCAGATCGACACACACAATATTATAATTAGACATAGGGATTGGATGAATGTGGCGAATCTGAAATATGATGGTCTCCTATTAGCCCCTAATACCATCCCTGAGGACATACATTTTGATCGTCAATCGACCCTATTAACCATGACAAGAGAAGAGGTGCACGATCAAAATAGGTAGTTTGAGTATGAATGACAGTCTACTTCATTACACATGGGTGCACATGTTGTGTCCTCGGGGGAGCAACTTCTCGCAGTTGGTTCATGAAGATGTTTTCATGTTATGGTTCTTAAAAAGTAGTGTAATGATTAATTAGCCTCATTATATCATGCAACACATTATAAAATGTCGTGATAATGATATGACTGTTTAGTCACACACCTCATGTTGCTATATGGCATGAACTTGATGGGAGAGTCATCAATCATGTTAGGGTGGAATAACTTCTTCAAGAAAAAAACCATGAAGAAAATGAATATCTTTAAGGTCAATGGTGTGTGGCAACTTGGAAGGCCTAATGACGAACATGAACAAGAACACAGACATTCCATCGCCTCAAGAACATGTTGCAGGCAGTCATCCTCAACACGAAATCCCCCATGATTTAGCGATGTTAACACAAATTTGGGGGGAAATTCAATATATACATGAAAGTATGTTAAGCACGAGGTTGGATATCAACACTATCAACATACGTTTGGGTCGAATCGAAGATATACTTTACCAACTTCAAGACAATGAAGAACATTGATTGCATTTTTATTGTGTTATTATTATTTTTTATGTTGAACTTAATTTTATTGTTAGTTAAATTTAATGTGTTATTGGATATTATTATGTTTGTAATTTTTTTAAATTCCCATATAATGACTTCATCTATTTATTGTAATCATTGACTATTTCATGTTCATCGAATGTTTATTAGTGATAAGCGAAAGTTTTTATTTTATATTCTTTATTTTATAAGATACAAATTGAAATAAAAAATTATACATAAAAATAAAATACAATTGTATTCATGTTGTTAGTCAATATTTCATAATATTTATGAAAATATGTGAATTTTATCGTGCTAGTATGTTTAAATTGCACATTATCTTTAAAATATATAAATTATTCAAATATTAATAATTATATATATACACAATATACAATATACAAATTTAAATATTAGATAAATTTATTTAATAATTTCAAAAATATTTAATTATATTATTAATAACAACATATAATTATAAATAATAAAAATAATAAAATAAAATTATAATATCAACAAAACATATATAGTTATATAAAATAACAAATGTATATAATAAATATTATTTTCATAAATTTTAATAATTTTTTTTGAATTTAACACAAAATTAATTTTTATTACAAAATAACAGTAATTATAATATTATATATTAAAAAATAATTAACTTAAACCTACACAAAAAATATACCATAACTCACTATTGAAATATTTTTTAATAACAAGAGTAAATTTGTAAACTTACATTATACACTTTTAAAATAATTTCTAAATATGCTCAGATACCAAAACTTTCTGGGACTTAAAAATAATCTTAGTTCCAATAAATATATAGTAATAAATTGACACTTTCCAAAATATTTGTATTAAGTATGTCCTATTGTAGACTATCTTTTGACTCTTTGTAAGCATTTTTGGTCTATACGCAAACCTCAACTCCATAATTCAAGGTAATTTTATTGCATTAATAATTGTACAACTAAGATATGCAACATTGGTGCGAGAATTCCCTTTAACTTCTCATCATCAAATGTCTTAATCTATGTGATTTAGAACAGTTTAGTAAAATAAATATATCTCCTTTTAATATGAGTTTTTGTACTTAATACTATAAATCTTAAACTAGCTAAGCATATCATTCTATGTATTTGACCTCGAGATATCCAATTCAACATAATATAACAAACATAAATTCAATACAATTACCTAATCTCATCTCAACTTTACATATAGCATACCATTTTAAAACATACCAAATTCGTTGAGGGAAATATAATTTAATGTAAGTATAACATACCAAATTCGTTGAGAGAAATATAATTTACTAGGGAAATTTGAATAAGAATTTAGTCATTTGCTTTTAGATTGAGATTCGTTGGGTGAAGTCTTATCTGGATGGCCAAGTTCATTAAATCCGTTAAGCGAATTTTATTTGCTGATGCTGAAATTCACTTTTCTCGTGAGATTCACTTAGCAAATTCTCATCCACGGAGTGGTTTATGCAGAATTCTATAAGTTGGATCTACAATCAAATCTATCAATTCTAAATTTCCTATGACATTTTAAACATGAAAATAATATATTTTTTTTAAATCAAACTTGCATGTGTACCAACTTAAATAAAACAGGGTTATCTAACACTAAAAAACAAGCCAAAACTCACATTAAAAGGTATAACTCAATCATTATTCTATATAATTTTTACTACATTTTCATACTACTTGGATGCATCATTTCTTTACTATAGCTTCTATAACTGAAATTGACCATTTCAATCAAATATCATACTCAAAACTAATGAAAACAAAACAACACCCAATTCTAACGAAACATATATCAAGCTACAATCTTTACAATTCCAATACCCATAAAAATCAAACATTTTCTGTACTTAGAAATCATTTATATTTACAATCCAAAATAATAACTTCTCTTATCTTAGATTTTGTTCTTTTAAGAGAATTTCTCCAAAAATAAGAAAAGTAAGAGAAATTTTAACTTGTTCCTAGATAATCTCATTCACAAATAGAGCATATAACTATAAACGTAGACTAACTAAGATATGTTTATTCGATTTAGATCTCACATATATTCCCAAAATATATGCAAGCAAAATACTAAAGAAAGAAATATAAAAATGTACTAAAAAAAATCTTTTTTTTAGTTTATAATATTGTTCTATTCTTTACCATCTACATATAAATATGATTTGATGAAAAAGACTAAAGATATATTCAAAAAAATTATGAAAAAAGTATAAGGAAAAGATAAATTGAGAAAGTTTTTATTTTTGAAAAAAGAAGAAGTTAAAACTTGTTGTTTTTAGGTGTAGTACTTATACATTTATTAATCTGTTGTAAAAACAAAGCAAATGCACATATCAAATGCAAGCATTTGTATTCCACCTTAAAGTAGTGATCGCTGAATGATACTCGCCCACTACTTATTTGGTTAAGTTTGGTTTCCATGCATGCTTCACATGTCTTACTTGCATTTAGTTTTGCCATGTCGATTTTTACTTGTTGAACTTAATCATAAAGAATTCGGGTTCGAGATCCATGATGTCAAATGCCCTAAAGGTTTTGTATGAAATTTTAGTTTATTAGGAATCGTGAGGAAGCCTATTGAATGAACGAGAAACTGATGGTCAAATCTATTAAATCTAATTTTCTAATCGACAAAAAAATATATATAAATAAAAGATTACGTGAAATAGTTGAAGGAGACCCACATCGACTAAAGATGAGGACAATTCATTTTAGAACCAAGTTGACACAATTTGTCTCATTTTATAATTTTTTTTAAACAAAATCCATTTTGATAAAAAAGAAAAAAATAGCTCTACAAGTAAAAAAAACCATATATGGATGTTTTTTTTATATAAATCAAAGTCTTCACAAATAAAAAACTTGTGTACTGAAATATCATTTATACTATTCATGACATGATATTTTTAGTTTTTTTTAAATAAATAAATAAATATGAGATATTTTAAAAATATTTTAATTTTATTAAAAAAATAATGATATATATGTATAATTCTTAGAATAATTAAGACCCCAAACACCAATTACCAAAAACCCATTCTCATCAACAAGTACCCCACACAAGAAAACCTGTGAAACTTCATGAATATCGAACAAAATCCCATCCACAAGATACATAACAATCCAACGAGCATCAGAAACACGTGGTTGTAAGGTTCCATGTTAAAGCTAGCAAAATCAGCTGACATTAATTAGAGTAGTTTTTAAAAGAATAAAAAACGAGACTACTGTGTGTTCTCACTGATTTGATACTCAGTAGTTCAAGGCTATCAGATACCATTTAACTGAACAAATATTTAAACCATTATCCAAAGCCCTACGTCAGATTACCATTTTGGATATATATTTCAGTTTGTTTAATTGCTTTAAGACCTATGTGTCAATCTTTAAAAAAAATCTGAATAAAAAAAAAATCAGCATGTTTTTTTTAGTGTACAAAAAGAATGAATAAATAACGTGTACCATTTTAGGAATTTTCTAACCTTTTTCCATTAGATTATGATATCTAAATAACCCTAAAAAAACTAAAAAAAAGACCAGCATGTATGTTTGTGTCTGAGAGTAACGCAGAAGGGAGCTAGTGAACTATACAAGATGGTCGTTCTCCCTAAATAGCGGGAAAGTTTTGCATGCAGGCTGCATAACTCGTCAAATTTCAGTTTAGAAAGAATTTTGGTATGCTAGATTTTAGAATCCACTCAAAGCATTTTTCCTATAGAAATTACTTTTTTTTAATAGGAAACTATTTAACAAAACAAAGAGATCTAGAAATTCATATTTAAGATTTATTATGTATTGGAAGTTTTTTATCCAAATAATTTAGATTTTGTCAACTATAATTTTTACAATAATATTTATTATAGTAAGTTTTAATATATGATAAATGATTGTGAACTTGAAGATATACTACATTAAAATTATTAAATAAAAATTAATTTTAGATACTAAAAATAATTAGTCACTATATTAACTAAATTAAATATTATTTTATAGACAAAAAATATTATTAGTATTAAAGTAATTTCTATTATTAATAAAATTTATAAATTAATTACTAAATTTGTATCTAATTTAGTTATCAATGTTTTAATTACTAATAATTACACTAGATTCAAAAGTTGATACTTAAAACCTTGACATCTACTTATATACTAATTTAAAAATTATTTTACATTTTTTGTCTCTAAAATTGATTTTTACTTAATGATTTGTTTGTAGTGATATTTCTTGAAATAACTTTGATCCATATTTTAAATACTTAACATTTTTTTCAATAAAATATAATATCATTCTTTTCTTTAAATATTCAAACAAAGTATTATATAACATTAGTGTAACTCTTAATATGATGTTAATGTGCGTGATAAAATATCCATTACGGGTTTAATAAATAAATATAAATATAAAAATGTTGATAAATACATAAATTAATTAATATAAAATTGTTTAACTTATATGAGATTTTGTTAAGTATTTTACGAGACAATTTTACTAATGATCTTTATTAAACAATAAAAGTTACTTTCCTTAGCAAACATTTTGGTTTGCAGTGAAAAATACGTAAATACACTACTATTTGTTTTTGGTGCCTTTTAAAGGTTTTATAAACAAATAAAATTAATAAATATAATTTTTTTTCATAAATATTTAAGTTTTTTTTATTGAATTTTTTTATTCTATAATAAATTTATATTATATATATGAAAAATAATTATAAGTCTGTAGTGAAGTAAAACTGTACTTGAATAACAAATATTATTTCAATTCGAAAAATAATATATAAATAAATGTATTTTTTTAAATCTACTCCTTAGTCGTACTATAAAAGATACTGTAAATATTTTTTTTTTAAATCTACTCCTTAGTCGTATTATAAAATATACTGTCCCAAAAACTTAGTCGTATTATAAAAGATACTGTCCCAAAAACTTTGAAGTAAAATATTGGTTATTAATTCTAATTTTATTATTATTAATTTTTGATTTTATTACCCTTAAATTATTATATCGTTATTATTGCATTAATGGTCCGTTTATAGGATGGTTAATATTTCTATTTGTAGCTTTCACTAATTGTAATTTTATTATATATATATATATATATATATATATATATATATATATATATATATTACTTGTGCAATCTTGTTCAACAATTTTACAATCTTGTGCAATTACCTTTCATAAGTTTCTACAACTTTTTGTTTTCTCTTATTTTTTTCAATGAGTTGCTACAATACATACATTTGTTATAATAAGAGATGGTTTAGGATTTTAATGAAAAATATTTTTTATTTATATTATCTTCCAAATACATATATTGTTTTTTTTTAAAAATTACAAATTTAGACAAGTCGTGCCAATTCGGCACGACTTCATATGCAGAAATCGTTCCAAGTTGGCACGACTTCAGTATGACAGGGCAGAAGTCGTGCCTAATTGGAACGATTTCTGTATATGAAGTCGTGTCGAATTTACGACTTGCCTAAATTTGTAATTTTTTTTAAACGGACCCCATTTTGATAAAAACAAAAAAAAATAACCACATCATGGTAAAAAACCCCGATGCTCTTATCAACTAGTAACAAAATTAAGTAAATTTGCTTCATTTATTAAATATTTATTTATTTTGAAAAATTATAAACCACATTACTTATTTTGAAATTAAAAAGTCAAATTTATTAATTATATTCTAAAGGTGAGTGAATGATAATCTTTACATATTAAATTTTAATCATAATTCTGTATTATCTATACATTTATAATTAATGTAAGAAACAATGTTTATCCTTTAATATAATTAACAGTGATTTTTTAGAAATTAGAAACAAATTTTATAGATATAAGAAATAAAACTTAATATATATATATATATAATTAGTCATTCACTTTTTTTTTCTAACATAAATTAACTGTTTTAAAAAAATAATATTTTTATCGATAATATTTTGACCCAATAACTAAGAATAAACGGAAGAGAGGTAATATTAGAGAATTTTTTTATCTAATGTTACTGTAATTTATTTATTATTTTTTGAGAAAAAATTGAGAATGGCTGAATAAAAAATAGTTAAAAACTAAAAACTAAAAACTAATAAAAGGTGACGGTTAAAGGTTAAAGTAAGATAAGTCTTTGTTTGGTGACGCCTAGATATAGCTGAATCCTTCTGTATAGATGCCAAATGCGAAATGCCAGACAAAAAAAAATCTATTCTTGAGAAAAAGTAACTGAAAAATTTAATTTTATTGCTTTTCTTGAACTATCTAATTGACTGTATTGACCAAAATATAAAAATGAAAGTAAAAAAATAAGGAAAACTAAAACTGGGTTCGTCACTCTCATGGTTGGCAAGTTGGCAACTCATCATCACTGCCAAATAAGTAATGTCATGAATAGCCAAGCCTATAAAAGCAGAACCCCAGCAAGAGGTGAAATCCACACACAAACCAATTTCAAACCAAAGCCAAAACCATCCGATCATGGAGATTGAAGTCCCTGTTGTGATTGTGGGAGCAGGCCCTGCTGGCCTTGCAACCTCTGCATGTCTCAACAAACTATCCATCCCCAACCTTGTCCTCGAAAGAGATGATTGTCATGCATCTCTTTGGAGGAAAAGGACATATGACCGCTTGAAGCTCCACTTAGGCAAAGATTTCTGCAGCCTCCCTCACATGCCCTTTCCTTCTGATTTCCCCACCTTTGTCCCCAGGATTCACTTCCTGCGTTACTTGGATAACTATGTCAGCCGTTTCAAGATTTCCATCCGTTATAATCGGAGTGTGGAATCTGCATATCTTGATGACATAAATGGAAAATGGAGGATTGTTGTCAAGGACACAGCATCTAAGGAGGATGCTGTTGAGGTTTACGTGGCTGAGTTTCTGGTAGTTGCATGTGGGGAGAATAATGAAGGGTATGTGCCTAGGGTTGAAGGGCTTGAAGGGTTTGAAGGAGAATACCTGCATTGCAGCAAGTATTTCAATGGAAGGGACATGTATGGTAAAAATGTCCTTGTTGTTGGCTGTGGTAATTCAGGCATGGAGATCGCTTATGATCTCTCAAATTGGGGTGCTAATACTTCCATTGTTATTAGAGGCCCTGTAAGTCATTCCTCTATATACAAACCCTTTAGGTGGATTCTATAACAAGACACAATTTATAAAAGATGGTACCTTTTTCAATACCCCCCACATATATTCTAAAAATTAAGATGGCTATTTTGCTTTGATATTATTTATTACCCCCACATATATGTATCATGTTATCTATTTCGCTTTGTTGGCCGCCATCTATGTTTCTTTGTTAGTTAAAAAAATTAGGCAATCTGGAAGTTCAAAGGTTAGGGTAAGCTTTAACAGAAACTTCAGAATGATCTATTTATCTGACATGTCTCTGTGTGTTTAGGTTCACTTTTTCACTAAAGAAATGGTGTTCCTGGGAATGACCTTGCTGAAATACTTAAAAATGGAGAATGTGGACAAGCTTATGATGCTTATGAGCAAGATGAAGTACGGAGACATGTCTAAGTATGGTTTGGTGAGGCCAAAGGATGGACCCTTCCTTTTGAAGAAAAAGGGTGGTACTACCCCTACCATTGATGTTGGTTGTGTTCCTTTGATCAAGAGAGGCGAAATAAAGGTAGTTAGTGATATAATAGGTTATTTCTTCAACCACCTTTTCTTTAGTGTTAATTAACTCCTTACATTGATTTTGGTCATCTCCTTTTTGTGTTCAGGTTTTTTCAACTATTTCAAGAATCAATGAGGGCAAGATGGTTGAGTTTGAGGATGGAAAAGATGGAGAATTTGACATCATCATCTTTGCTACTGGATACAATAGCACTGTGCTGAATTGGCTTAAGGTTCATATAAAACAGTCTCATAATTGTTTTAGTCTGAACAAGTTCAAGTGTTGATTTTTGAATGTGTCTGAGATTGGCCCTAACTGGTTTTTCTGTAACTTGTTGAAACACAGGATTACGAAGGACTGTTCAATGGTAATGGAATGCCTAAACCAGGTTTTCCAAATCACTGGAAGGGAGAAAATGGTCTCTACTGCGCTGGATTTTCAAGAAGGGGATTAGATGGCATTGCTTTTGATGCGCGGCGTATAGCTGATGACATCCGTATGACTACAAGTGCTAGAGACTTACCTGAAACCAACTTTGCTGGTCTCAAACTCTTACAAAAATAAGTTCCCTAATAGGTAGTTATGTTTGTGTGTGATGGATTAGGGAAACCTATGTGGTTATGCTTCATTTTATCAGCAGTGTCCCTAAAAGAGATAAATATGTAGAATGTAAAAGCTGATACATAATAAAGTATTTCATGTTTTTATTATTATTATTATTATTATTATCACTATAATTATAATTATTAGTATATAAATTATGTATTTTCCTTTCATATTTCTGTACCAATTTCCTTTTATTGTCCTTCTTTCTCTAATTTATTCCTTTCTTAAAAAGTTATATTGAGTACAACGGTTTACTCCAGTTCTCATTCTCATAGAGAATCAAAGCTTAATAAAAATCATACCTTACACAGCCATAATTAAAATCAATGTGTTCTAAAATATTTAAATTGAATGGTACTAATTTAAATGGAATTGCACTACCTTTTCAGTTTAAGAAATTAGATGCAGCTCCCAAGAAAACATTCTACCACTTTCAACCTTCATTCTCAATTTTTTTATCAACAAAAAATAATAATTAATAGAAGTATTTCAAAAATATCTCAAATTTAATAGGTTGGTCATATTTAACAAATAATTAAATGTTTACATTATTTATATTTATTATATAAATATTTAGATAGAATTTAATATTACTAATTTGATATTTTATAGATATATAAATAAATATTTATTTAATAGTAATTATTGTATTTATTTAATCTAATAATTAAAATATAAGTTTATTCAATGTATAACTTTTAATCGGAGTCGCTATATAAAGTATATTTAAACTAAACTTAATAACTTGACATATATATACATATGTATATATTATGTGTCATAGATACTAAAAAAGGAAATATAACAATAAAATTTAATACATATATATAATATATATTGAAAAGGAAAGACGACAATAAAATTTAATATATATATATAATATATTGAAAAGGAAATATGACAATAAAATTTAATATATATATATATTTAATAAAATTTAGAGACAAAAAATAATTAGTTGCAATAGTAACTAAATTAGAGATTATTTTAGGAAAAAAAAAACTGATTTCTAAATTAGTTTATATTATTGTTAAATAGTTTCTAAATTGGTATCTAATTAGCTAATGTTTTAACTATCACTTATTTAGATTAGATTCTAAATTTGGTAGTAAAATTATTAGTTTTTAATTAGATAGCAATTTAAAAACCATTTTACAATAATAAAAATTAAATAAAAAATAAAAAAAATTAGTTTCTAAAATATTCTCTACTTTAGTCACTATAACAACTAATTATTTTTTATCTTTAAAATTAGTTTTTATTTCATGATTTTCTTGTAGTATATATATATATATTATATATGTATATATTATATATATGTATATATATATATTATATATTATATATTATATATATGTATATATATATATTATATATATATATTATATATATGTACATATTATATATATGTATTTATGTATAAATATATTATATATATGTACATATTATATATATGTATATATGTACATACATATATATATATATATTATATATATATATAATATATATATATATAATATATATATATATAATATATATATGTATATATATAATATAATATATATATATATATATATTATATTATATATATATATATATATATT
>Ga0123342_1000607_pt1 | contig 57429 bp, 46 predicted proteins | sample Turbeawhitnodule_FD_89960 | JGI IMG/M metagenome (GOLD analysis project Ga0123342, IMG submission 89960) | Root nodule microbial communities of legume samples collected from Mexico - Turtle bean Mexico white nodule | ecosystem: Host-associated > Plants > Roots > Nodule | place: Mexico: Nepantla... | reverse complement strand
TTTCATGTAAAATCAATCTGTTCTTTTTGTCTCTGGTATACTGAAAATTGTGTGTTCTTGCGAAAATTTTATAAGCTCAATTCACCCCTCCCCTCTTGAACTTAGACACTAATAGACCCAACAGTGTGAACATGTATAAATATTATATTTTGATAGTTTGAAAGTTAAATATTGTTTTTGATGTTGGAAAAGTTCTTGAATGATATGAATTTTTAAATGTTATGTGATTGAATGATATGTATTATATATGAATGATGAAAATAATATGAAATTGATGTCATACATTTGGGATAATATATGAGTTGTTGTTTGATGACATTAAGTATGAAAAGCTTATGTTTAACAGAGATCATCTAACTTCATTGATGATTTAAGTCATATAGGCTAAGATATCAGGTGGTGAGAAGCTGAGAGGGAGTTCATACAAACCGGGTCTCGCTGTAGACACTCAGTATTGGATGTTTGAACTTACCCGGATTCTTTCTCTTGGATTCGCTGGTAATCTTTGGAACAGGTGTTAGTCTATAGTAGGAACATACTTAATGAGTCTTCCGAAAGACGATGAATTCATGTATAGTTAGTGAGATTGAAATGAAATCCAATGATTATGATTGAAAATATATCCATGTGTGGTCTATATGAATGATGTAATTGGTATTAAAATTTTATGTGACAACATTTAAAGAAATGTTTATAAATGGTTAGTTTTGAATCTTATATTGTTAATATTTGTATTTCTATAAGTCATAATATTGTAATAGAAATATTTTGAAAAACTCTAAACTTGTATAAAAATATGTAGAACATGTATAATAAGAGTTAAATATATTTTTGGGTGTTACAATAATAATTATAAAAAGGTACAAAAATAAATAAATAAATAGATTATTTTAAAAACCAAATATTGAAGATGAAAATAAATTAATAATTTATCCAATAATCTTCACAAATTCCTCTTTACCATCGTTTCATACACAATTTTTTTCACTCAAAATTTTCTCTACGTTCAAATAATTTCAAATAACCTATAATAAACACATACAATCTCATAAATTAACTCAAATAATCCTTCTAAATAAAAGTTATCTAACCAAACAATGCATACAATTATTTTTTAAAAAAAATGTTGTTTTGTAATAATTATGAATAATCAATACCTTTAAAATGCTAATAGAGTTAAATATAAGATGATAGAAAAAGAATTTAAACATTTTCAAAACACAAATAAAAATGAATCAAACTTTAAAAATATAAAAAAATAAGCTGAACCTAATTAAAAAAAATAAAAAAACTAAATTAACAATTTAGTCACGAGTTTACGTTAAAAAGTCCTTGCTCTGAAAGACATAATCTCACATTGAATATCATGAATAAAGAGTATAGAAATACGCTACACATCACTATTTGTCATTCAATAAAATTGATGTTTAATTAATTATTATGAAACGTGAGATTTATTACATATATAGTAGTTTTAGAATAATATAAATTTAATTCAACATTGAAAGGACGGGTCAAACTTCTGTTATCAATGTACATCAAAGAGTAAGATAAATACCCAACAGAAGAGTTTATAAAATAATTTAACTTATTTAAATAAAAGAGGTATATATATATGTGTATTAAAATAAAGTATAATTAAAATGAATTTCTGTCCAGAGATTTTTTTTTTTTATAAAAAAGGGCAGAAGGGTGTGCTGTAAATTAGTAGATCATGAAAAATGAAAAGTATTTATTATTACTTGAAAATAAATTTAGTACACAAGAGAATAATTAATTAAAATAAAATAACATTTAAAATGAATTTAAAGTTGAAGAGATGACTATTAAAGATGATGAGGGATAAGATAAGAATCAGACTTCAACCAATTGGGTATTTTGGATTTGAATCGTGTGGGGAACCAATTAGTAACACTCATTTCATTTGTTCATGTCACTAACTCATTTTTCTATAAAGCTTCACCCAACACTCACCATCACATTCTACTATTACTCTGGTAATAGCTTTTTCAAATACAAAAAAAAAACATCAACCCTAATTTTTTATTTATTTTTTTCTCATCTATTTTAAATTGTAAGTAATGTTACTATTTTTCGAAAAAATTATTCAATAAAAATAAAATACATTTAATATGTTACCTCAGCGAGCTTAGTTAGCCGCTTAAGCTGAAGCTGGAGTTATGGCTGCGTCCTCTCATGTCTAAGCCTAACCTAGCCTCGGCGACACACCAAAATCGTTGATCTTTTTTCAAGTGTTGACTTGTTTTTACTTCAGATGCATCAACGGTCACGGATAAGGTGCAGAAGCCGCGGGAGCGCAGCGGATTATTTCTCCAAAATTTGTTCGACTTTGGTAGACACGAGCGCGCCACGACAGCTTCTGCTTCCACTAACCCAAGACAAAACACAAGGCCTACAGTGGAAATGAAAAGACGGAACCACCCTTTATTTGGACCGCTTAAAACGCTGACTCGAGGGTAGTAAAGGAATTTCACGCAGCATCCCTTTCTACCAAAAGTATGCATGCCCCGCCAGCATGTGACGCTTGTTCTCCCCCACTTGCCAAGAAGGACAGTTTTGTCATTATAACACTCGATATTTTTTAGCTTTGCATTGGTACTACTTTCCCAAGAAAAATTTCCATATATAAATAAATAAATAATTAGTAAATGAAAAATATTATTAAAAATAAAAATAAAAAGAGCCGCCTCTACTTTATTTATTAGCGCGGGGCTTTATTACGTAACGAGTTTCTATTTCTCTGTCTGGCTTGGCTTGTGTTGTGTTCCTCTTCTTTCGTCAATGTTTCGGTACTTCCTTGTCTTTTCTTCGTCTTCTCTTCTTCGATAGCTTTCAAGTCTCCAGGGTTTTCAGTGGTTCTCAGATCTGGAAACCCTCCTTACGTTCCGTCTACAATTTTCTATCCTCGCCGTATGTATTCAGCTTTCGTTTCTGTAATCCAAAATTGCTCAGTTTTTTTCTGATTTTTTGTATTCATTTTTTTTTGTTTTTGGTTGGATAATTTGCCAGATTTGGTTGTAGGGGTCGCACTCTGTGTTTTTTCTGTTTTTCTTGTAATTTCTAATGGTGGGAAAATATAATAGTCTTCGATCTATTTGTGTTTTTGTCTTGTTTTAAGATGTGAGTATGACGCTGGCAACTAGTTATTCTTCTAGTTGGTTGATTTTCTCTGCATATCGCCTTGTCATTTTTTAAGATTTTTCTTCTTTTTAATATGTTTAACCTAAGATTCAACACAATGTATGAGTTTGGTGTTTTTGTTTTAACTTAGATCTACTTCTCTGCATATGCCCTTGTAGCCGATTCTCTCAACTCTTGTAGTCATCATGTGTGTGCTTATTGAATGCTAATATTTTTATGAGCGCGATATATTACAAAGATATGGACTGGTTGTATATCTATCTTATTATGAAGTTATCCTGGTTGAACGGTTGAAGCCTAGAATTGATGTAGCATTGTCTGCTGTTGGTAGTTCTGTTCTAGACCAGAATTCGTAGTGTTCTTTTACTTTCTAATCTTGAGGCTTGAATTGCTTCTGTTCAAATTTTATGCAGGTGCAGCACTGGTCATCATTAGCCTTCTCTTGTATGTTTGGAAAGTTGGTCTCTGCTGGAATTTTTGTGAATAAATTCATTTACTGAAGGACTGCATGACTATGGAGTTACATACAAACAAAATGAGATTGGATCCTACCCTTATGAAGTTGGCGAAGGTCAGGGAACTCCTTATGATTTTGCCTGTTTCCTTTACTTTTTCATTGTTCCATTATTGTTGTTATTTTTTTTTTTTTCTGTTTCATGTCAAAGCTATATTTAATATTCTCTTCAAAATAGATTTGAGGTTCTTTCTACATGTAATAAATGAACTTGGTCTTCTATATCCTGATCTTCTTCCCTTTCATTTTCCTCTTCTAATATTTCTGTTATTTTGTTGTACATACTGCTGATTTTTTTTTTGCATTTATTCTTGCCTCTAAAAAAAATCAATCCTTTTTGACTGAGAATGCTTATTACAACTTCATATCTCTTAATTGCTCTTCTCCGCTCTTATGGTATTTTTCAATTTTGTTTTTTAATTATAGAAAAATTAATAATTATATATATATATATATATATATATATTTTTTTTTTTTTAATTTTGTAATTGAAAATTGAAATTAGGGAGCAATTAAAGTCATGTCTAGGAATGGATCAAATTCAATTCAGAGCAATTCAAGTGCATCTCATCTCGACAATTTATGTTTTGTAAATATTTATATGAACTTATTTTTCAGTATTGTGAACTTATTTTGCTTAATTGTGCTATTGAAATATTGAATAGTATGTTATTTGTATAAATTAGTTTTTTTTTATATGAAGTTAACTCTTACAAGTTTATGGAGCTCCCAAGAGTTCACTGGAGTTTGATAACCTTGCACATGTGTATATGTATAAATATATATTTATTTATTTCTCATTAAGATTTATGTCTGTCTGCTTTTGGTGGAGACTTGGAGACCTTCTAGGTTCTTGCATACTCCAAGAGCAATGCATCTGAAAGTCTAACAGCTCGAAGTCCGTATGTGTATTACATGTCACTTGCTAATTAACAAGGAGCAATACATTTTGAAGGATACAAGTTTTCTGATTTTTTCAATTTTCTTCTTGGTTTTAGATATTTGGTGTGTTAGTTAATTAAAACCTCTTACGATCAACGACAGGTGTGTTGCTTAGACAGCCTTCCTGTTTTATTAAGGTTGAATGCTTGAAAGATTGCATAAATAATCTTTGAAACTTGTTTTGTAATGTATATCTGGTTCACATATTTTGGTCAGCTTGATAAAGTAAGCCTATATTTACTGTAGTCATCCCGTAGTTTTGTTACAGTATTTTGTGGATAAATGTCCAGCTCATGTTAAGGCGAGACATGAAAACTTGACATTTCCCTTTTTTAATCACATGAACCCTCTCAATCATGGCGATGAAGTGTGTTTTATATGGGTGCACTGTGGATTAAAAATTAGCTGTTCTTTAAGTATTAATTAATTCATTACTAACTTATTTCTTTGTCTCTGTCAGGGTTAATGAAGCATAATGATTTATTTGCTGGGAGCACGAGAAGCTCCAGAGAACTCCTCACTTCAGTATTAAGCAGTCTTATCAAAGGTTTCTTTCCAAGAGATGTTATAAGATATCTATGGTTAAATTACTTTTATTGAAAAATTAAACTGTCTGAGATATAGTGAAAATGGACAGATCAGATACATCTGGCTTTGTAAGTGGTGGAAGCTGTATATTGGAATTTGTTGTTCTAGCCTTAAAGTTCTGGTAAGTGAGTATTATAGTAGTATGTGGTGAACTGTTCTGCTGCTTCAACCTTCTGTAGCTGTTGTATACAACATCTGATAATGGATTTGAACATGAAAGCTTTACTGTCTCCTCATGATGCTGAACTCGGGGGAGGTGACAACTTCGGTGATACTACATTATGCTTGAATGGCATTGGTTTTGGGGAAACAAATAAGGCTACTTATAGATGTAGTGAGAGCAATACTGGGATGAAGTTTTCCAATGCTTCTGATGATGGATGCAGGTTGGTTCTGGGATTGGGCCCAACCCCAATGGCATATGATGATGGCTACAGCAATTTGGGGTTTAATACAAAAAAGAAGACAGCCAAACGTTTTCCTCAGCACGTGCCATCTGAATGTGAATCAGTTCTTCAACTTGGCCTTTCTGGTGTAACAAATGAGGCATCAAGTGTACTTGACTGCTCAGGTTCAACTGAGACTGATGTGAATATGTCATGTTTCTCAAGCCAAACGTCTTCTGATAATTATTTTTCTAGGATTCCTGTTGTTGATGAGGGCTCTACTTCAGCAAAGAAATCAGGTGGCTACATGCCGTCACTTCTTTTGGCTCCTAGAATGGATATTGCTAAAAGTTCGGTGCAGGTACAACAATTAACTAATGGAACTAAACCTCAATTGTGCCCAGAACCATCCAGTGTTGTAAATTACTCGCTTGATCATGCATCTGGGCCCCAGGCTACAGGGATAACTTCAGAGAACCGAACAAGTAATCCTAAGAGATGCAGATTTTTTGGCTGTACAAAGGGAGCTCGAGGTGCTTCTGGACTTTGCATTGGACATGGTGGTGGACAGAGATGTCAGAAACCAGGATGCAACAAAGGTGCGGAGCAGAACTGCTTATTGTAAGGCCCATGGTGGAGGGAAGAGGTGCCAACACTTAGGATGTACTAAAAGTGCTGAGGGAAAGACAGATTATTGCATTGCCCATGGTGGTGGTAGGCGATGTGGGTATTCAGATGGGTGCACAAAAGCTGCGCGAGGTAAGTCGGGACTTTGCATTAGACATGGAGGGGGTAAGAGGTGTACAATAGATGGCTGCACTCGGAGTGCTGAAGGGCAGGCTGGGTTGTGCATCTCTCATGGGGGTGGACGTCGTTGTCAGTTGGAAGGATGTACAAAGGGTGCACAAGGGAGCACTATGTATTGCAAGGCACATGGTGGTGGGAAGCGATGCTCATTTGCAGGGTGTACCAAAGGTGCTGAAGGAAGCACCCCACTGTGCAAGGCACATGGTGGGGGAAAACGCTGCCTTTTTAATGGAGGTGGCATTTGCCCCAAAAGTGTACATGGAGGCACAAACTTCTGTGTTGCTCACGGTGGTGGAAAGAGGTGTGCTGTTGCAGGTTGCACCAAGAGTGCACGTGGCCGTACCGACTGCTGCGTTAGGCATGGTGGAGGTAAGCGATGCAAGTTTGAAGGATGTGGGAAGAGTGCTCAAGGGAGCACAGATTTCTGCAAGGCCCATGGTGGAGGAAAGCGATGTAGCTGGGGAGATGGAAAGTGTGAGAAATTTGCAAGGGGAAAGAGTGGCCTCTGTGCTGCTCACAGCAGCTTGGTGCAAGAGCGGGAAATGAACAAGGGCTTGATTGCTCCTGGACTTTTCCGTGGACTTGTACCTGCTGCTTCCACTGCCTGTAGCAGTTTTGAGAACAATTCTTCCTCAGGCGTCAGTGTTGTGTCTGACTCCTATGATTCTATGGAAACTCCACCACAAAGGAACCTCATACCGAAGGAGGTCTTAGTTCCGGTCTCAATGAAGTCACCGTCTTATTCGAACTTCTTGACTGCTAAGAAGCCAGACCAAGACAGAAACTGCCATAGCCCCGTCGAAGGCTGCAGCACTGCTCAGAAAGGCCTCGACTTTAATCTGCCAGAGGGCAGGGTCCACGGCGGTGATCTCATGTTGTATTTTGGAGGAAATCTTAAAAATGCACTTAACGGTATCTGAAACGGGAGGGAGCTGGTGTCTTTGGAAGTTGTAGATTCAGTTTAGTGATTAGGGACCATTGCCATGATGGAATTGTGCATAAAGCCATGTTGGTGCTTGTTCAATAACTTGTGTATAGTTGGGTGTTATTAGCCATTAGTCTCTTATTGTTTGTAGTGTTTCGTCAGTGCGATGGCTTTTATTATTCAATGTAAGGTGGCAACGTCAAAACCAAGTCCACTGCCACAAACAGCGTCATTCTCTCGCGTGGATTTGTTCCAATTGAATCATTGTATTCTTAAACCTGTAGTTTTAGTTTGTTTCAAAATAAAGGGTGAAACTAAAGGCCAATTTCGCTAATAAACATTTGCGTTGCTATCGTGTTTCGCGCGGTATAAATAAGAGGTTTATCTGAGAATATCCATACTCCACTAGCAGCGTCGTCGTCGTCGGCTTCTCTTCTCTCACTTTTACGTTTTTCTCTATGCAACCGACGCCGAAACCGCGCTGAATCGCCATTTATGCGTGTAATATCTCTCCGGTTATTTTTCCTCCATAAGTTTTCAACCTTTCTAATTATCTTTCAACAATAATTTTGGTGCAAAATTTTCTTTTCTGCAATTTCTTCGAATGATTCAAGCATTTTACTCTTCAGATAGTTATGATGTTTACTAAACATCGAATGAATTGTTTAATGTTGCAAGAAGCGAAACTAGCGTTCAAAGAACGCACCATCGCGTTTGAATATTTGTCAGCGTCGTGACTCGAACAAGAAAATTTCGACGTAACAGCTTCCTGTTTTTCGTCATCGAAATACAGGAGTTGGCAATGGAAAACTCGTGGAGCAACGGCAAGATGAAGATCCTGAAGCCAAGGACTTCGAACGAGAACATTCCACCTATGCAGATCGACTTGGATGAGAGAAGAGGACGCTATCTCCAACCATCAGCAATGAGTCCACGGTTTCAACCGTACGCCGAAAACATCGACGCTGGCTCGCCGTTAGCGCGCTACCTCTTCGCCGGATCTCCGATCTCCGGGAAGGTCGCTGCCGCCGGCGAGGCATTTAGTCCTCCGCCGTTCAGCGCCTGGTCCACGAAAGGTCTTCAGTACTGCGGCAATAGTTCGGGGCGGAGCAGCAGCTTCGGCTCTCGCAATAGGTTGTCGTCGTCGCCGCTTTCGTCAATTGAGAACATGGAGATCGCGTCGCTGATGTCGCCGCCGATGTACCGAACGACGGCGACTGGGGATGACGACGTTCTCGTGATGGATGACATTCTAGTGAGGCCAATGTCCGGAGGAAAGAGTGGAAGGTCTTCATCCTCCTCCGGCCGCGGTTCGTCCTCTTCATCGTCGGCGTCCAAGAGCGTGTTCAAGACAGATATCAGCAGAGCGTGGGAAGAGTCTGCAAACTGCCGCTTCAACTCCAAATGCCAGGTTGGTACGCACCATTACTATACTGTTATGAATTGGAAGATAAGTATATTCGCTCCATCATATAATATGATTATAAAATATGTATGTAAGACCTTTTTTTTTCCTCAAATTTGAATGAAGTTTCTCACTTTTCCCCAAAAATTTAAAATCAGTCAGTGTAATTTAAACAAGTCTGATTAAGGCTTTGTGTAAAAATTGTTAGAGATTATTTATTTGATTAGTTGATTATTGAATAATTTGTTTTGATTTATATTTCATATTTTCTTTGCATGATATATATATATATATATATATATATATATATATATATATATAGGAAGAAGTTAGAAATTCATTCGCCAGGTAATTATTGAACACGAGTGCTTTGGCATTCACTAATTTAGCTGGTCTCAGAGGATTAAGAGGAGGAATAATTTTAATTTGCAACCTTTTAGAAATCTTTTCGTGGGTTGTTTGATGGGGATGAAAAGACTACTCCAGACGGAAGGAGTCAGGGTAAGGTAAACTGTGTGGTTAGTAGCAGTTTTTTTTCGGTTCTCTTCTTCCTCTAGAAAATTATCTATAGGTATGTATGGTGGATTTATATAGACGATTCTTTATTGATCCCGGGTATTTAAATTCTCTAATTTTGTTTAAGATAAAACTTTGTTCATTGGAAGTAATTCTGATTTTCGGTAGCCTTACATTCAAAGAAACTCTCCGAACCAATTTGTTTTTTAAAGAATGTGGTTTTGTCCGTGCCAATTTCTTGCAAAGTTGGGCACTGGAGTTTAATGAAATTGTAAATCTTCTACTATATTAGCTTCTTTCAATAAAAAAAAGAAGAGAGAGTATTATGCCTTATTTTCTTATTTTTCTTTACCATAACCTCAAAATGCAACCCGTGGTTTCTTTCCATTTTGGTTCCCTTTCTTTCTAGGACGAGCAATGTCGGCATGTGGCGAAATCAGTTACATTCCACTACGGGCAGTGTCAAAATCTTTGTTGTCACTTCTGGTTACGTATTTGTTAAGTCATATTGCATATATTATATTGGGGATTGTAAATGTGTCTAGAGGGTTTAATTAATGATTTTTTATATACTATGCTAACATCTTTGACTCCTATTATGTTCTGTCGTTCCCGTCACTTTCTTTCTCTCCTATTTTTTCCACGTGTAGAATTATATATAAATTGCATAGACAACATGAAAAACAGGTCATGTTACCCATTCTAAATTAGGGTGAGAATGACATTTTAGACTAAAACATAACTACCCATACTTCAACATACGATCATGATCTGGACCTGGATAATGCTACTTGACATGGAATTTTGAGTTTCGGACTGAGGAATCTGCTAAATTATGATATTGGTCTGGCCTCCTGAAAAATTTAAGGAAAAAAGGTAGCAAATATACCTATCGAATTGCATTTTATGAAAAAAAAAATGTACGATGTAATGTATTATTTTGGTAATTTGTACTATTCTTGACGGACACAAGCAAGCGGCATGGTTTTCTATCCAGTGTCAATAGGAAATAAATTGCCTGTCTTAATGGTATTTGATAGCTTAACGGTGTGAACTTGTTGTAGTTACACTTAAAAGAAGAGCCCAATTCTGGTCGTCCCTCCCCGAAAAGCAAATCCAGGGTAAGCAATAAAAAATGATAGCAATGTCCTTTAATGTAAAAAAGGAAGTATTCAGGAATTGAGTATATCTTCTGGCGTTATGTAGGCGGAGACAAGCACATCATCATCTGTGCGAGCAGGATCAAGCACGCAAGGCTCAAGCAGCCGCATTGTTCAACAGCAGCATGCAGCAGCGGAATCTGATCACCAAGTCTTGACTTCCCAACCAACTTCACCCGAACCGCATCATATCCTAACCTTTTTCAATGACTGGTCACCCCTGGATGATGGTATTGAGGTTGTACTCCCAGGTTTAGATAAAGCTCCATCAAGGAAAGAAATTCATGCTTATATTTCAAGTCTTCACCATGCCCTGACTTCTAAAAGGAGACTACCGGTACTTGAAGCATTTAGCCAGGGGGCTTGATCCTCATGATTCATAAAACAACACCTCTTCACTGATGGAAGTTACTCTTCTAAGTCAAAACCATGGCTTTTTTTTTTTCCATTTGAATAATTCTCCCAGTTTTTAAATAAATAAATCAAATCATGGTTGTGGGGGCGTACTGGAAAGTATAACCGTGGTCACCACTTGATGGCTAGAATACCTGTGTAGTTGTGCATACGTTTCAGAATAATGACATGATATTAAGAAAAAAAAAATTATCGATATTTTTTTGTTTTTGATTGAATGCTTTCTACCATATTTATACGGAGTTATGCACAGGGGATTGATTCTTGTTGAAGGAGGTATGATCATACGAACTTTGATGCTGCAATAACCTTCCTGCCTTCGGATTTAGTCAAAATTTGAGGAATGTCACAAGTGTAGTAATTAAAGCTGAAAACACGTAAAGATTGGTTTCTTGAGGTGTGAGTGATACTCTCTATAAGAACTTATTTGCTGTGTATTGCACAAGTCTCTCAATATACAACAATAATTTCTCGAGTAAAAATTGAGATAAGAACTGGAAAGATAGAGTAAGAACTTAGGAATATGTAAATAGAGAAAGAAAATAAGTGAGCAGAGGAAGAGGTCGTGAAAGATAAGTGAAGGATGCAGACGAAAACTCTCTTTATATAGGGAGAAGAACAAAAAATTATTATCGCTTCAAAACGATCTCAACGTGCTTCTCGTTCCAACATCTCAACTCCTCGAGAAGAACGAAGAAAATTGTGGAGAGAACAAGACTCGTGTGTAGAGGATCCAACCAGAAAGTAGGGAGCGTGGACAGGAAAGCTATGTGAAAAACGGAATCAGAGGTGGCCGGAAAACGCGCACGAAAACTGCAATGTCACACGAGATTGAGAACGAATTTTTGCAACGTCTCCGTTTTTAATAACTTTTGCGATATACAAGAATTCTGTTTTACAACAATCCCTCACATATTGCAAAAGACAGAAGATAAAAAGAAAGAAGATAAAAAGAAAGAAAAAAATCCTGGGTTCATATAAGATGTAATGCATTAGAGTTGGTATAACAAGCTATATGAACCAGTCTTAGATTGATGAACTTAACACAGAGTGTAGTTGGTATAACAAACTATATTAACCAAGACACTTAGTATGTGTTAGCGATTTTTTCAATCACAATACACTCCCACAATCCTTGTTGTTATCGTTGTGTTGCGCTTATTAGGCCATGCGCATGTCTGATATTCACTCTAGAAATCTTGTCAAGATCTCATGCAAGCGGTTCCACTTAACACTCATATAGATGATTTTATCAAGTGTATGTTGCAGATCATACATCACCCATAAGAGATATGAAGTCATAATAACCAAACTTTGTTAGTAAGGGGTGCTCACTGACTTGAAGTCATAATAACCAAACTTCTTAAGAAGTTCTTCAATGTATTGTTCTTGGGATAGTAATATACTATCTCCCTTATAATTTTAACTCCTAGAATCACACTTGCTTCACCCATGTCTTTCATCTCAAACTTAGATTCAAGAAAAAAAAATTTGTTTTAAAAACAATATTATTGCATGTACCAATAATTAGCATGTCATCCATATATAAACATATAATGACACATTTACCATTTTCAGATCTAGAATACACACATTTATCAACATCATTGGTAAAAAAATCTTCACAAAGTAAAACATTATCAAGTTTTCATGCCATTGTTTTGGTATTTGTTTCAAACCATACAAAGATTTTAAAACTTTGCACACTTTTTTCTTCTTGACATTGAACTACATATCCTTCAGGTTTAAGTTTCCTCCTTTAGTTCATCATTCAGAAAAGCTATTTTAACATCCATCTGGTGAATGAATAACTTGTGGATAGATGTCAGGGCTAACAACACTCAAATAGAGGAATTCTAATAACTAGGGCACAAGTATCAAAATAATCTATGTTAGGTTTTTGAGTAAAACCTTTCATTACTAATCTTGCCTTATATTTATTTATGGATCCATGGATGATACTTTTTCTTAAAGATCCACCTACAACCAATGAGTTTTTCTCCTTTAGGAAGATCTATTAAGGTCCAAATATAATTTTCTTAATTGAATCAATCTTTGTTCCAATGGCTATATCCCAATGTTTAGCATTATGAGCACTAGAAGCTTCTAAAACCTTATTGGATCATTTTCAACTAGATAAGCATAAGAAACATCTTCACACGAGGTTTCCTTTATCTGTCTTTTACTTCTCCTAACATCCTCACTTATGACATCACTAGCATTCTCTATAGATTGTTTAGATGTACCACTGCTCTTTAAAGGAAATATAAGTTAAAAAAACTTAACATTTTTTTGTCTCTACTACAGTGTTACGTTCAATTATATCACTATTAAGAACAAGGAATCTATAGACAACAAATATGTTCCGCATAACCTAAGAACATACAATCAAATGTTTTAGAACCTTTTTTCCTTTTTTTTGGATAAGATAACATCACTTTAGCTAAGCACCCCCACACTCTTAGGTATTCAAGATTATGTTGATAACCTTTCCACAATTCATAAGGTGTTTTACCAGTTTTCTAATGTGGTATCCTATTTTGTAAAAAACACACAGTAAGCAGATATTCACCCAAAAGATTATCATGAGCATTAGAACTAATAAGAATGAAATTAATAATTTCTTTAAGAGTCATATTTTTCCTTTCAGCTACTCCAATAGATTCATGTGAATATGGTCTTCATGAATAATGCCTTCTTTAACACAAAAATCATTAAACAAAACATATTCAACACCTCTATCTAACCCAATTCTTTTAATTTTCCTATTCAATTGATTTTTTACTTTTGTCTTATAAATTAAGAACATATCAAAAGCTTCATCCTTATGCTTAATTAAATACACTTTCATGTATCTAGAAAAATCTTCTATAAATTTTACAAAATAATTTTTACCACCTCTAGATAATGTTTGTTTTAAATTAGCTAGATCAGTATGAATTAAATCAAGAAGTTCAGATTGACATTCAAATAACATGTTTTATTCGTTATTTTATATTCTACTCATATATCACGTTTATTACTTTGTTTGTCATGCATGTTGATTAATCCTAGTCGTTGCAATTTCATAACATACTGTTGAATGTAACGGGCTTAGCCAATAATTTTATATTATTTTGTTATTATTTTCATCTATAAATAAATACCTCTATGTGTGTATTTTATACAAGGGATATAAATCCTATATTTATTTTCTCCATTCTTAATATGGTATTCATAGTCTAGGATTAGGATTCAAAGTTTTTTTGGGTGAACCCATTTTTCACCGTCAGGCGTCGCCCCACCGCCACCCACTGTTGCCGCTATCGTTGGAATCTCGCCACCACAATCGCCATTCCAGAATCTCACCGGAACCTCCACCAAAATATTGTCGGAGTCGTTGTTGTCACCAATTGGATGACAAGTAGATCTATGGATCCATCTCCTACCACTGGGCCTGATCCGTCTCCTACCACTATGCTGCCGACAACTGGATCTATGGCTTCTTCGGCTGCCACTATGCCCAATCCATCTATCTATACTAATTATGTCAATATTCATCTTTCTATTGAAAAATTAGATGAAACTAATTATGACTCTTGGGTCTCAAATATTAAATTATGACTTAAGAGTCAAGATTATGTTGATCATCTTACCCAATGTTTTTGCAATGTTGCTGCAGATGAGGTTTCGCGTTGGTTAAAAATTGATGCTCAATTATGCATTGTTATTAAATATACTATTCACTAATCTTTAAAACAAATTTTTCGTGTTTTTGAGACGTGTTCGGAAGTTTGGGAACATGCGAAATTATTATACACTAATGATACTGAATGTCTTTATGGTGTGTGTCAAAATCTCCTTAACGTTGTTTCTCCCAAATATCTTGATGGTACAATGACTGAATATTTGGGTAAACTACATGCTCTTCTTCATGATTTTAATGAATTACTGCCTCCTGCCTCCACTCCTTCTCAAGAACTAGAGCAACGGTCCAAGTTTTTCATGTTATTGGGCTTACATGACCTTCCTAATGATTATTCTGATTCCGTGATCAGATTTTGGGATCTCCCGTTGTTCCCAATTTTACTTCCACTTGTTCTACCCTTTTGCATGTGCTAGGTAAACACATCATTGATATACCTCTTCCAGTTGATGACTCTTATACTTTAATCTTTCAATGTTATGATCGCACTCGCCCTTCCAACTCGGGCAAAGGGCATCACAAGTGTGGCCATTGTGGCAAACTTGGCCACAAAATTGATCGGTGTTATGCCTTACATGGTCGTCCTCCTAGATCTGTTGTGGTTGCCCAAAATGTTCCTCTACAACCTTCTACTATGGATCTTACTTCATCTGATATCTCAGGCCAACCTTCAATTTTCAATGAATTTCTTAAATGGTATGAGGATCGTCAAAACTCTGGTTCCACTACTTCTGTTTCACATTCAGGTACATCTTATGTTGGCCTTACTCACTCCAATTCTTTAGTCCTTGGGTTCCTCACTCAGATGCCACCGATCATATTACTGGTAATAAATCTTTTTTCTCTTCTTTGTCTACCTTCAATTATTTACCATTCATTACCATGGCCAATGGCTCTAAGGTCTCATCCCATGGTGTTAGTACTATTTATCATCTTCTTTTTTGATCAATTGATAATGTTCTTTATGTTCTTGGGACTCTTTTTAACTTATTATTCATTAGTCGTCTAACTTGTTTTTCTTGATTGTGTTATTTCTTTTACCAAAGATTCTATTTGTTTATAGGACCAGAGTTCGAGACGGATGATTGACATCGTATGTGAGTTTCATGGTCTTTACCACATACAAACATCTGCACATGTTGGCACGATTATAGATTCTCCATCTCTCATTCATGCTTAGCTAGGTCATCCAGGTCTTGCCAAGATGCAACACCTTGTTCCAAGTCTGTCCAAAGTGTCTAATTTGTCTTGTGAGTCGTGTCATTTAGGTAAACAAAGTCACAATTCTTTTCCTAGTAGTATCTCTTGCTTCATCCCTTTTTGCCTTAGTTCACTTTGACATTTGGGGACCAAGTCGTGTTAAGTCGAATTTAAGGTTTATGTATTTTGTTACTTTTATTGACGATAATTCAAGATGTACTTGGTTATTTTTAATGAAATCGTGTTATGAGTTGTTTTCTATATTTCAATCTTTTTTATAACGAAATTAAAAATCAATTTGGAGTTTCAATTCGAACTTCACGCGGTGATAATGCTCGTGAGTATCTTTCTCATTCTTTTACCACTATTATGAAATCTCATGACATTCTTCATCAAACCTCATGTGTTTATACCCCTCAACAAAATGGGGTGACTAAGCGCAATAATAGACACCTTGTTGAAACTATTCGTACTATGTTACTTCATGGTGATGTTCCTTAACATTTTTGAGGTGATGTTGTTCTTAGTGCGTGTTATCTAATTAATCGTATTCCATCTTCGATTTTAGAGAATAAAAATCTTCATTTTATTTTATTTCCTCATGAACCTCTTCATCCCTTACCACCTAAAGTTTTTGGGTCTACATGCTATGTTCATGATTTTTGTCATGGTTTAGATAAATTATCTGTTACAGCACACAAATGTGTTTTTTAGGGTTTACTAAATCTAATAAAAGATATAAATCTTTTTTCACTCTTTCTTAACTATTATTTCATTTTTGAAGATGTCACCTTCACTGAGTCTTTTTTTTATTTTAAGTCTTTATCTTCTCCACCTGTGTCTCCATCTGAATAAGTACATATTCCAATTGCCTTTGATCCTCCTGTTAAGTCTAGTGTGCTTGAAGATTCTCCTCCTCCACCACCTCTTCAAGTTTACATTCATCGTCAGTCTTCCCATCGTCCACATGATGAATCTCTTCTAGTGCCATAACCTCCATCCCTTTCAGCTCCGATAGTTGAACCTGATATTCTCATTGCCATCCATAAAGGTATATCCTCTACCCGTAATCCCTCTCCACATTATAATGCTTTAAGCTACCATTGACTGTCTCAACCTTTTATTCATGTCTTCCGTCTATTTATTTTGTGTCCATTCAAAAGTCTGTACGTGATGTCTTAACTTATTCTGGTTGGCGTCAGGCCATGCTTGATCAAATGAGTGTGCTTTAGAATAATGGAACTTAGGACATTGTTCTTACAGGCAGTGATCACCAAGGCACACATTTGTCAACACTTTTAGACCAATGATTTTGGCAAACTCAGATATTTCTTGGGAATTGACGTAGCACAATCAAACAATGGTATTGTTATTTCTCAGAGGAAGTATGCATTGGATATTTTGGAGGAATCTGGATTAACGAATTCAAAATTTGTTGAGACATCTATGGATCCCAATGTCAAACTCCTACCTAGTCAGGGGAGCCTTTCTCAAATCCTGAGAAGTACAGAAGATTAGTTTGAAAATTGAACTATCTTACGATCACTTGTCCAAATATTTTGTTAGTATGATGAGTCAACTCCTTAATTTACCATGTGTTGATCATTGGAATGTATTCATTTGTATATTGAAATACATTAAAGGTTCTCTTGAAAAAGACTTGTTATATGGTCACAATAATCATATTAGAATTATATGTTATTCAGATACTGATCGGGCAGGGTCTCCGTCTGATAGAAGATCTACTTTCGGATATTGTGTTTCTATTGGTGATAATTTAACTTACTGGAAGAGCAAGAAACAAAATGTTGTAGCAAGATCTAGTGTTGAAGCGAAATGTAAAGCTATGGCTTCAGCTACTTGTAGCTTATTTGGCTTAAACAGTTACTTAAATAATTGCAATTTGGAGAAGCCAATCAAATGACACTCATCTATGATAATCAGTTTGCTCTTAATATTAGCTTAAATCCCATCTTTCATGAAAGGACCAAACATATTGAGATTGTTTGTCATTTTATTTGAGAAAATATTGTGTTTGGAGACATCAAGACTGAATTTGTTAATTTGAATGATCAATTAACATATATTTTCACTAAATCTTTACGGGGATCTATAATTGATTATATTTGTAACAAGTGGGGTATATATGATTTATATGCATCAGCTTGAGGGGAAGTGTTAAATGTAACGACTTAGCCCATAATTTATATTATTATGTTATTATTTTTATCTATAAATAAACACTCCTATGTGTGTATTTTACCTGAAATGCATGATGACCTGACTTTCCACAGACAAAACAATTTTCTTTTTTCTTGAAAGTGGAGTTAGTTGCATTGGGACGAGAGAACTTATTATTATATTTTTTTTTGTGATCAGGTTTTTTCTCGTATCTTTTTGGAGTTGGTTTGTCTTCTATCATGTTTGTTTTGGCAGACAACGCTTTGGCCCTTGTACTAGCACACTCCTTTCTATTTGTGTCTTCAATGATGATGCGGGTGATCAAATTTGACAGAGACATTTGTTTGTGCCTGTGTTTCAGTTGTTGTTTGTAGTCGGTCCAAAAAGTTTTTCTATCAACAGTTCGAACACGAATTCACCAGGCAAGGTTATGCTCTCTGCTTTAATATCTTCAAGTAGCTTGTGGTATTCATTTATCTTAATTTTTATGGTATTGTCTTCAATCATCTCCTAGTGATAGTAATTTTCGATCATGAACCTTTGTTTAACGACGTCTTTAGCGATGTATTTGAGAATAAGGGAATCCCAAATATCTTTTGCATCCTTGTAAGAGCAATAAACATCGAACAAATCATTACATAACACACTGAGTAAGGTGTGACGACATACCTTATTTGCATGGGTCCAAACATCAAATTGTTTCGCAAACATACTTGAGTCAGGTTTAGAAGTCGTAAATGCAAAAGTGACTTTGTACATGTCCAATAGGGTAGATATGCGTTCTTGCCAGCGTAAAAAATTCTGATCGATGAAAACTTCAATTTTCAAGACATTTGGAAACGGTTTCGTAAAAATGGTTTGAGTTGTGGAAACTACATTTGATGTCTCCGGTGTAGAGTTGTTGTCCGTATTGTCAGCCATAAGTCTTTACGATTGTAGTAATTAAAGCTGGAAACACGAAAAGATTGGTTTCCTGAAACATGGGTGATCACTGTCCGTAAGGATTTATCTGCAAAGTATTGCACAAGTCCCCAAACTTCTCAGGTAAAAACCAATGATCAAAACTAGCAAAGAACTCTTTTAGATTAAGAACCCAGAACTATGTTAATAGAGAAAGAGAGAAAGAAAATAAGAAGAGGGAAGAGGAAGAGGCCGTGAGAGATATGTGAAGAATGAGGACGAAACCCCTGTTTATACACGGAGAAGAACCAACAAACTGTTGCAGCTCCAAAACAATCTTAGCGTACTTCCCGTTCCAGCATCTCAACTCTCCAAGAAAAACAAAGGAGATTGCGGAGAAAATAAGACTCACGTGCAGAGGATCCAACCAGAAAGCAAGGAAGTGTGACGGTGTCTGAGGAAAGCTCCGTGAAAAATAAAATAAGAGGTGGCCGGAAAAGGCACACAAAAACTGTAACATCACACGGGATCGAGAACGGATTTCTGCAACGTCTCTGTTTTTATTATCTTTTGCTATATAAACGGAAATTCATTCTTGTTGAAGGAGGTATGATCATACGAACTTTGATGCTGCAATAACCTTCCTGCCTCAGATTTAGTCAAAATTTGAGGAATGTCACAAGTTCACAACTGAACCATTAGTTATATCGTAGAGCGGATTGGTCTTATTCATATTACTAGCAGTGCACAAATCAATTTTCTTCCCATGTCGTGTGAAGGAGAAGGGAGCTCCAGGGGAGAATATTCTGACATGTTCTGCTTCTGATATTCTGGAAACACTAGTTTAAAAACCATAATTTTACTCGACACAGACACATGATAATATCACTATCTCATACCACGTAAAGACATGGCATCAACATCAGCGTAAGCGTCTCCACCAAAACCAATTCAAGAGCCAAATCCACCCGAATAAAACCCCTCTAGGGGAAAAAAAAGGTTTTGATCATTAACCCAAAACCTTATCCATACTCCAATGACTACTATCACACTATTCTCCGTCCCTTGCACAAACCTCTCCTTTTTCTCTTCTCCTCCAAAACGATTCAGATTCAATCCCCAATCCTCCGCGCAACTTTCCCCCACCTCTTCCTCACCTCTCCAAAACCCCTCACTACCCAAAACCGGAGTCATTGTCATCGGCGCTGGCCTCGCCGGCCTTGCCGCCGCCACCCACCTCAACTCCAACAACATCCCCTTCCTCCTTCTCGAAGCTTCTGACGCCGTCGGAGGCCGCGTCCGCACCGACATTGTCGACGGCTTCCTCCTGGACCGCGGCTTCCAAATCTTCATCACCGCCTATCCCGAAGCCCAAAAGCTCCTCAATTATCAATCCCTGAATCTCCAGAAGTTCTACTCTGGAGCTCGAATTTTCTACGATGGCCAATTTCACACCGTCGCGGACCCTCTCCGCCACTTCTGGGACTCCGTAAAATCCCTCACCAACCCAATTGGATCCCCCCTCGACAAGCTACTAATCGGATCTACCAGAATTCGTGTCCTCTCCAAATCCGACGAAGAAATCCTCGCCGCAGAGGAAGTCCCGACAATCGCTTTACTCAAGAAGCTAGGGTTTTCCGATTCCATCATCGGAAGCTTCTTCCGCCCCTTCTTCGGCGGAATCTTCTTTGATCCAGACCTGGAAACGACATCCCGTCTGTTCGATTTCGTCTTCAAGTGCCTCGCTCTCGGAGAAAACACCCTGCCGGCGAGAGGCATATCGGCCATTCCGGAACAGCTGGCGGCGAGGTTGCCGTCCGGTTCCATCCTGCTCAACTCCAGAGTCGTTTCCGTCGACCTCGACGGCTCCGAAACGCCGCTCGTCAGACTGCAAAACGGCGACGTTTTGAAGAGCGAGCTGGGAGTCATCGTCGCGGTCGAAGAACCCGCAGCAGTTGAACTATTAGCGCGAAGGACTAGTACGGTTCCCAAGAAACCGGTTCGAAGCACGGTATGTTTGTATTTCACCGCGAACCGGGATCAGATACCGGTTCAAGACCCGGTTCTATTTCTGAACGGGTCGGGTAAGGGCATTGTAAACAACATGTTCTTTGCGACGAATGTGGCTCCATCGTACGGGCCATCTGACAAGGCCCTGGTATCAGTGTCACTCATTGGGGTGTTTGAGGGTGTCTCCGATGATGAACTTGTGGGTAAGGTTATTGAGGAGCTTTCGGGTTGGTTTGGGGGAAAAATTGTTGGGGAGTGGAAGCATTTGAGGACCTATCGAATCGGGTTTGCCCAGCCCAATCAGTGCCCACCCACGGATCTGAAGAAAAACCCGAGAGTTGAGTCGGGTTTGTATGTTTGTGGTGATTATTTGACATCTGCCACGTTTGATGGTGCTTTGGTCTCTGGGAGAAGGGCATCAGAATCCCTATTGAAGGACAGAGCCTTCACCCCCTCCTAAAATTCTTCCACTTTTAATGTCAAACTATTTTTTTCCTTGTTATACATAACTATAACTTCATTTCTTTATCTTTCTTTGCTACAAATTCAGTCTGCACCTATTAGGATCCCATTTTCTTACTGCAATCACTGAGATATTTTTCAAATATATATGATTCATGTAATTATCAAAATTATAAAATTGAATATCTCTTTGAGATAAGTAGTGTACGATAAGGAGAAGCTTTACTCTTTACAGGGATTCCAGCAATGCCAATCCAAGCTTGTCATTAAGGATAAGTAGGGACAGTAAGTGGGTCGGAATCAAACCAAACAAAAAGATAACAGAAGCCACATTGCTCATGGTGCCAACCATTCACTTGTAATTTATTTTGGAAAGACCTTGTTTTTCAATAATAATATAATCTCACTCAGAATTGCTGCAGCAAAATCTAAAAGGAAATGTGATTATTTCTTATTTTAATATATTTTTTAATCATTAAATGGTGAACTAGAGTTGCAGTAAAGATAGAAATAATCCTCTGCTTAAAAAATATAAACTCTAATCAAACATCTAAGCAACCTACCCCCAAAAAAAAATTAATTTCAGTCCTTAAAGCAAAAATCTGAAAAAGAGAGAGAAGAAAGTCGTACCAAAATGGTACTTTAAACATTTATAACCTCTGATTGCGGCAAAAAATCATTCATCAGTCAAAAGATTTTATTGATTTGGTGTGCATTTTCAAAGATCTTAATGTAAACATAGACTTTCACTTTACTAAAATGGAGAAAAGCCATGTACAGTTTGTAGCATGTATTTCGCAAACTACTAAATGGTAGAGGCTGGTATAAGATGATTTTATTGAATTTGGTGTGATCTTTTTTATCCAACCGTGAATATAGCCTTTGACCTTACCAAATGGAAAAAAGTCATGTACAGAGTTTGTAGCATGGATTTGAGAAATTACTAAATGGAAAGGTAGAGGCTGGTATAAGATTTCTGAGTAGGAAAGAAATTAAGGAAACGTGGATTAGAATTTTTCTCAGAAGCAGAAGTTTTGAGTAGTGAACGGTAAAGGTGTCAGTGTAATGTGTCGTGTGAGTAGTGAACGGCAAAGGTGTTAGTGTCATGTCGTGTGCTGCATTTGCCACCTATCTTGTGCTGCATTAGCCACATCGTTGAAAAAATTCCTTGTTTTAGAATTTTTTCGAATGTTTTATTTTGTGTTTTTTTGAAAAAATTTATAGTTGTGACAGGTATATAATTTTTTTATTTGTGTTCTCTTGTATATTTGTATAAACATCTTGATTTGTATAAATTATACATATACATTACTTGGAAATTATATTCTCCATTGGTGATGATTTTGTAGAGAATTTGTAAATACTTATTCTACGTGTCTGAACGCGAAAGAGAAGAAATGTTGATATACGTCGATACATATTTGTTGTCGTGTTAGTAATTACTTAATTTTTCGAATTTTTTTTTCTTCACATGCGTGTTCGGTCGATCGGTTGGGTACTTATGATTGTATTTTGATGTTTAAATCAGTGCTAGTGTTTTGTTTAATCTCTTCAGATATTATAAAAATGTATTTTTTTCTTTTCAGAAGTTCCTTTTATAAATTGAGTTGGATTTTGGTTCTATGAGTTAGATAATCGGTTATGACCGGTGGTTCTTATGTGATATGCAGTGGCTTCCTGAATATAAGTGTTTGTGGAATTGTCTCTGTTTTAAGGTATTTATTATATTATGTTATTTAAGGTATACCATCGGTCGTACACTTATGAGTTTGGGTTTTGCTTTAGATGAAAAGACAAGTGTCAGTTGGTGACGCATCCAATCACGTCATGCGTCCCTTTTCCTGGCACTTGGGAATTTAAACACTAACTATTTTTCTCTTTTCTTCTTCTTCTTGTTCAATTTCTTTAGGGTTGGAAGCGGTGGAAGAATAGAATAGTGTGAAAAGAGCGAAGTGCATTGGGTGTGTGTAGAGAAGCAGAGGAAGGAAGAGTTATCTGGAAATGGAGAGGGAGTTGGCGCAAGAGGAAGAAGAGGAGCAGCGGGAGTGGCGCCTGTACGAAGCCTACAATGAGCTGCACGCGCTGGCCCAGGACTTGCAGACTCCCTTCGACGCCCCCGCGGTTCTGGTGGTGGGCCACCAAACGGACGGCAAGAGCGCCCTGGTGGAGGCCCTCATGGGCTTTCAGTTCAACCACGTTGGCGGCGGCACCAAGACCCGCAGGCCCATAACCCTCCACATGAAATACGACCCCCAATGCGAGTCCCCTTCCTGCCACCTCGTCTCCGATACCGACCCCTCTCTCTCTCACCACAAATCCCTTCCCCAAATTCAGGCTTATATCGAAGCTGAAAATGCCAGGTTGGAGCAGGACTCCAGCCAATTCTCCGCCAAAGAAATCATCATCAGAGTGGAGTACAAGTACTGCCCCAACCTCACCATCATCGACACTCCCGGCCTCATCGCTCCCGCTCCCGGCCGCAGGAACCGCCATTTGCAGGCGCAGGCCCGTGCCGTTGAGGCGCTCGTGCGGGCCAAGATGCAGCACAAAGAGTTCATCATACTCTGCCTCGAGGATTGCAGCGACTGGAGCAACGCTACCACCAGGCGCGTCGTCATGCAGGTCGATCCCGAGCTCGCCAGGACTGTCATCGTCTCCACCAAGCTCGACACCAGGATTCCTCAGTTCGCGCGCCCCTCCGATGTTGAGGTTTTCCTCTCGCCGCCTCCCTCCACTCTTGACGGCTGCATTCTCGGCGATTCCCCCTTCTTCACCTCCGTGCCTTCGGGAAGAGTGGGCTGTGGAACTGGTTATCTCTACTCCTCCAATGATGAGTTCAAACAGGTTGTTTATGCTCCTTTGCCTCCTTCGTATATAACCGGTTTCCCTGCCATTTTTCGTATGCTCTTCATTTACTACTTATTATTTTGTTTCATTTCAATGTTCGGCATGCCAAGTAAGTTGCGCATTTTCTTTTCTGTTCTTCTGCCACTGTTTTAAATGCCTATCCAGTGGCTAAAAAAATAACAGATTTTGTGATTTTGGTCCAGGTGGTTACAGTTGCACCAATTGAGTCTCTCAACTTTTATCACATCAATATTTAAACAAAACTAAATGGCATGGTAAACTAGCATGACATGACCACGAGTAAAACGAAAGCACAGATATTTGAATTACAATGACCTGAAAAGGTACAATGAGTATAGTGACTTAATTGTCGACGTGTGTGTGGGTTAGTTATTGTTTTGAAGAAAGGGAATGTTCTTCCTCTTGAGCAATTAATGACTTAAATATTGGATGAAATTGGGATGGAGGGTCATGATTGGAAGTGAGAAAAAACTTGAGGGATTCGATTGGTGCAATTGAAACCTGAAGAACCATAATTGCACTGTCGTGATACTTTAAGAAACTAAAAGCCAAATAATAAATAAACAGGGCAATGCCACTGCGATTTGAGTTTGTAATTCCCTTAAGCAGTTCATAATTTAGGTTAAAATTTTTGTGCAGTCATACTTGAGAGTTTCATCTCCTTGATCTATTTAGTTGTACTTACGGATGCAGGCAGTGTGCTTCAGAGAGATAGAAGATGTTGCATCTTTGGAGGAGAAGTTAGGGAGGGCATTGTCAAAGCAGGAAAGGAGTAGGATAGGCGTGAGCAAACTTAGGCTGTTTCTGGAAGAATTGCTACAGAAGAGGTTCTTGTACATTATAGTTTGATTTTAAGTTTGTCTTTTTTTTTGTTTATAATTCTGTGGCTGAGTCCTTAATACTGATCGTGCTAGGTATATAAATAATGTACCATTGATCATTCCACTTCTTGAGAAGGAGTATCGGAGTGTGACAAGGAAATTGAGTGACATAAATCAAGAGTTGAGGTATGTTATAAGTTAAAAATACCTCTGTTGTACTTGATCTGCAAAGGAAGGAACGAGGGTGATAATTTTGGTTTCAATTTTTTATATATAGAACTGTTATCTAGCTGTTTTCCATTCATTGCTTATTTTATTCTCCTTTACATTATATACAGCACACTTGATGAGGCCAAACTGAAGGAGAAAGGAAGAGCATTCCATGATATGTTCTTGACCAAGGTTTCTTTTTCATAAATTCTTCTTCTCAGTATCTGACCCTTCTTTGTTGGTAAATTATTATGTTGCTGGTTAATTGCCCTCCTACCAAGGGGAGGGGTATTTAATTTGGGATGTTGAGCTTGCAGAGTAAACTCTTTATCTGTCTCTTAGTCTGTATGGATCTGCATATGCATGCTTGTTATTAATTTTTTTTTCAGTTGTTTGAATTCATAGATAGTGCTTGAACCTTAAAATGTACTCCTATTTTCCCTCCCTCACTTGCATATTTTATATTATTTCAGTTGTCATTGTTGCTTAAAGGGACAGTTGTTGCACCTCCTGATAAGTTTGGTAAATCTCCTATTCACCTTAGCTCTTTTCACGGGCTAGCCTATTGAACAGTAGATAATACACAATACTTGAAAAGCAAGCTTACTATCTTTGGATATCCCCTTTCCCTTGACAAATTGCTTGACCTTTCTTTTGTTGTTTCAGGTGAAACACTGCAAGATGAGCGAATAAATGGAGGTGCATTTATTGGTTCTGATGGTGTTCAGTTCCCTCACAAGCTAATACCTGTAAGTTTCGGCCTATTTTTTTACCATTCTTTTGAGCTGCATTAGCTTTTCGTTGCAGTGGATGACAATCTAACTACTCTTTATTTTACTATTTTCCCTTGTTAAAACATGCATAATTGCCATTTTCTTTGTCTTTTGGATGATGATTTTATTTAACTTTGGCAGTTATGTCTGCTAATTACTACTTTCGTATGAGTTTTATGTTTGTGTGGTGGGTGAAGATTTTCTCTGAATCTTGTTAAACAAACACCTGATGAAACAAACATCTTGTCTGCTAATTACAAAGCCCACCATTACTAAGGTATATGTTGGGAGAGTTAAAATGTGCAACACACCTATGAGAGAGAAGGGGTATAAACAGTTAAAGGGAGGTGGAGGGGAGGCTGGAATTTGGAATTGGGACCCATGAGAAATTTGGCCTCTTGAATTGCCCAGGATTCTGATTTCATTGGTCATGCCTGCATACATTAATAAATAATACACACATTTCATAGTCTTGTATATTGTGTTTGCTTTGTCTCTATACAAGGACAGCTAACCTATCCTTGTACACAGAATGCAAGTATGCGGCTTTATGGTGGAGCACAATATCATCGGGCCATGGCTGAATTTCGTTTTGTTGTTGGAGGAATCAAGTGTCCCCCAATTACTCGTGAAGAAATTGTAAATGCTTGTGGAGTTGAAGACATTCATGATGGAACAAATTACTCTAGGTCTGTGTGTTTTACCTATTCATTATTGTAATACTACCATTGTTAAATATTAAAATGATATTTTTTTAGTAACCAGGACTGCTTGTGTAATTGCTGTTGCAAAGGCTCGTGACACATTTGAACCCTTTCTTCATCAGGTGATTATGTTATAAAAATGAATATATTCCTTTTGATTTCTTTCTCTAATTATTTAGCCGAATTGCAATTTTAGTTCTCTTTTAATTTCTGATTTGGTATTTTAGCCCTCCTATTTATTTTTGTGATCTTATTCCCTGGATTTTAAAAAATCTGCAATTTTCATAGAATCCTCAAATTTCTTGATCTGACTATTTTGTTTTTTTTGATCCAAACTCATTTCTTAGCAAGTTTGAGTAGCTAAGTTTATCATTGACAGCTTCCATTTGTAATAATTAGGTTTGATTTGATTTCCAGGATTCTATCATAACTTTATGATCAAAGCTGTATACAAAATGATCCTTGTTGTACTCTTCAAATTATGAGAAAATAATATTAACTATTTTTCATAATCGAAGTCTAACTAATTGATTAATTCTCCATTCTTGCCACAGTTGGGCTCCAGACTGTTGTATATACTTAAGAGACTGCTTCCTATCTCTGTTTATCTTCTTCAGGTATTCTCTTTCAATTTTTCTGTAAGATATAAAGTATTTGAATCTTACCTAACAGCTTCAGCTTTTAGGACACCTAGTTTTTGACATGGTGTCAAGAGCCTCCATAAACGAGTGGCCTAAAGTTTGATCCTTGCCAGCTCTATTATTCTAAATAAAAGTGAATTTTAGCACAAGGTAGGGGTGGATCTGTGCATTATCAGTGCTTCAATTCCTGAAGGGCTCTTGCACAGCCTGAATATGGTATAAAACTATTTAGGTCTTCACCTAACAGCTTATGCTTTTGAGATAGCAAGTTCTTGATATTTTTATGAATCAATTGTTTATGCTTTTGCAAGTTTTGTACAATTATTAGTTTGCTAATTTTCCTAACTTATTTTATTTATGTGCACTTTGTTTGACAGAAAGATAGTGAATATCTAAGTGGCCATGAGGTGTTCCTCAGGCGTGTTGCCTCTTCCTTCAACAACTTCGCAGAATCTACTGAAAAATCATGCCATGAAAAGTTAACCACCACTTGTCCCCATATGCCACAAGTTTGTTCCATATGTCAAGTGAAAAATTGATTTTTTTTAATAAAAAAGGGAAAATGGATAATCAAGAGCTTACTTTTAGTACGAGGAATAAGATGCATAGTTCACCATTTAAAAGAGAACATCAAGTGTATTATGGCATTCTTGCATTACATCACGATTTTGTGGTTTCTTCCATATTTTTCATGCTTGTTATTTTTAGATGTTAGGGTACATTTTTCCCCTTGATCTTAAAAATTTCTAGCTTCGCATACTCATCCATAATTTATCCTTTTTTTTTTCTTACATTAAATATTAGTTCTCTGCATTGTTTATTTGCTATTTTCTAAATTCCATTTTGTTATCCTTTGCTCCAGATGTATGGAGGACTTAGTAAGCACCACCCGATATGTTTCATGGTCTCTCCACAATAAGGTATTCTTGATTTAAGGGGCATTTACAGAGACAGATGCTTTGGTATGATGCAACTTTAAATGATCTTGCTGCCTACTTTGAATTTAGGCTAGCTGGGATTGTATGATTATATCCTCCTTAGAGAAAATGAGTAAAATATTGTTTGCTAAGCTAAGTTTTCATCTCTCATTTTCTATCTCATTCTAGTGTCTGTCAACTTTGTAGAGTCGGGCTGGGTTACGTCAGTTCTTGGATTCATTTGGTGGAACAGAACAGTCCAATGCTTCTAATAATCCTACAGCAACTGTTATGTCACAAACAAGTGCCATTGACAGAGAAGACACAAAGTCACAACCAGATGTAAAACTCAGTCATGTGGCCTCTGGCATTGATTCTAGTTCATCCATTCAGACAACAGAAACAAAGCTTGCCGACCTTTTGGATAGTACACTCTGGAATAGGAGGCTTGCACCTTCATCTGAAAGAATTGTTTATGGCTTAGTACAACAGATATTTCATGGCATTAGAGAATATTTCCTGGTTTCCACAGAATTAAAGGTTTGTGATGTTTCTTTTTTTGTTAATTTATGCTTCTTTGTGTTAGGTATGCCAATTTTCTCCTTTCTTGCTGGAAGTGAAAGCTTCCCTGGTAAGCATTGAAATGAAGGGTTGATTGTTTGGGTTTAATAACATACGTACACAACCTACAATATTCGCTGAAAATTTCTGATTGTTCTCAAATATTTTTTGGCTAAGAAATCCCCTCTGCCTATACAATATACGAGAAAAGTGTAGCTCTTCAAAATTACAGTTGAGTATGAAAGAATTAGGTTACAAAAGTTTATTTGTGTCTTGTTTAGGACTGAGTATAGAATAATCCAGTAATCAGTTTTGTTTGAAGTGTAAAGTAAAACAAAGTGAAGTATAAATATGGGTATGTTATGTGGATTCTATACCCAAAATCAATTCCTGTTAGCAGAAAAGTTAAAGTTTTTACTTTTGTCAAAATAAATTATATTCATTGCTAGGTTTTTTAAAATTTTAAAAATTACTCAAAACAAATAGCAGCACTGTTCAAATGGATTTATTTTCCTGCAACTGGGAGTTAAAGGTATCTAAGCAAGCAAACTATATGAAATTGAAAAAGTATTTGATGATTTTCCAATATTTCTGTTTGATTCTTCTTACAATGCTGAGAAAAAAATTATAAGTTGCATCAACATCAGGTATTGTAGAAAAACATTTTTTATTTCTCATTAAACACTTGCATATTGTAATTTCACAAAGGATATCAATATATGAAAAAATTCATTTACACATGCAAAACAGACTGCAGTAAAGGTTGCAAGTTAGTTAACAAAACAATGTTAGGTATACACCATATTACATGTATTTTTCTTCTCATTCTTTCAAATTTTATGTTTTTGCTCAGGTTGATTAAAACTAACACTACTTGACAATGTCAAGACTTTTGGGCAATAGATTAGTATATGATAGAAATCATTCATAATTTAGAATTCTTGCATAAATTTTTCCCCATCTTTTATGCTCCGCTTATACCTAATATTTCGCAGTTCAACTGTTTCCTTTTGATGCCCATTGTGGACAAGTTGCCTGCACTTCTCCGGGAAGACCTAGAATCTGCCTTCGAAGATGACTTGGATAATGTTTTTGACATAACTAATCTGCAGCATTCATTCGGGCAGCAAAAGAGAGATACAGAAATTGAATTGAAAAGGGTATTTCTTATTTCATATAACATGGTTTTCTAATGAACAATATCCAGACGTGCCAACTTTGTCTTTGTTGTCCATAATGTTAAACTTTTCTATTGTTTTACAGATCAGGAGGCTCAAAGAGAAATTCAGAATGATACATGAGCAGCTAATTCAAAATCATGTCATTTGAATATGTGAGCTGCTGAGTATAATTTTCAAAATGAAACAGGCATGTGATTTAAGGATTTATGATCTTTAATTTTCTTATATTCGTGCGTGCCTAATGAATTATCATAGAAGAAGAATGCATAGATGTTCATTATGAGGACATTTTGCTGTAGCTAACTGAAAATCTTTTTTCCTAAGTAGTTCGAGTCAGGTGCTGTGCTTTTGTTTTTGGACATTCTTTTCTTATTCTTGTATGTAACACAATTTTAATATGTTTAAAAAGTTAAGCAAATTACAGTGGATCAGCACATATTCAGTTGAATCAGTAATTTTGTTAATTCTGGCCCTAAAACTTAGTTGTGAAATACTTGTCCGGTTTTTGATTAAAATATACATCTGAACATAGTTCGGTTTGAACATAAAAAATATTCAAACCAAACCATTTTGGTTTAGTGGATTTTATGACGTAGCGCTATCTTTTACACAATGGTCTAATATATCATGATGAATAATTTCTTTTTCTGTTCTATTATAACTAAATATATGTTTAACATTGCATATAATATTAAACAATTTGTTACAGATTAACCCTTTTTTTTATCGTTAAAGAAATTAGAATAAAATATAACAGCACAAAAGGTATTTACCCTTTCACAACAAAGGAAAAATATTGTGGCATAAATCAGATAACTTTTCAGATCCCTTCATAAATCTTTACAATACTACATGAAATTCAAAACAGGAACTTCAAATCTAGTCTCTTTATATTGTTTCCTTTCAATATATTTTTAGTACTTTTCTCTTTCAAGGTTAATAATGTAATATTTATACTGCTATGACAATCATTCATGTTGCACATATCGACAAATTTCTGTCACGTACATGTTTATATAGAAAACATCATTTCTAAGGAATGTTATTCCTCTTCTAATTACACAACAAATTAGTATTGGCATCGCAATTTATGACATCAGGATTGGGACATTTGGGAGGCCTAAATATTGACTTTTGAGTCACTCTTTTGGTTGGTTGGTAGATATTAGGACGAATGCAAAACCGTGGCTACTTAGGAACAATGGAAAACACAAAGGTAGTAGAGTTTGAATGGCAAAGGAGATGGATAGATTGCGGGTTGCTTCTTCCTGCACCCATAAGTTTCTGCTTCTTCATGCACCTTGATATGTTCTTCTGTCTTTTTATAAAAAGAAAAAGTTAAAATATATGAAGTTTATGGGGGTAATACAGTTTATATTTTGGATTACTTGAAAGCCTTTTTCAAAAAAGTTTTTTCAAATTCAGGCATTAGTTTCTGGATTACATTAGCTATTAGCTTTCAGATTATATAATTCTAGATTACATAATTAAAAAAAAAATTCAAATTCGAAATACCATACTTTTTAAAAATAGATTATAGATTATAGATTATATATATATATATATATATATATATATATTTAAAATGTTTTCAGATTTTATAAATTCAGATAACATTTTCGTATTCAGAAATATGATTTGGATTATGAGTTCCAAAATGTTTTTAAAAAATATAAAAGATATTTAAATTAGTGATAAACCAATACAAGAAAAGAATGGATGTTTTTGGAGTGCTGGGATGAGATAAAATGAAAAAAAGAAGATAAAAAAGGTGTTTGGAATTTTAAAGATTAAATGGGATGGTACAAGAATGTATGGAGGTGCACGAAGAAGCAGTCATCATTTGTGAAGTAAGTATGCCATTCAGCCTCACATAAGTCCCTTCCATTTTCAAGCCCGATTGCAGAAACCCATATTTTACACATGGAATAAAGTGGAGAACAAAATAGTGAATGAATTATTTATACTTGTGTTTTGCATATAAATAAAGTAGTATTGTTATTTAAGTGTGATGTGTTCATTTGTACCCAAAATAGGCAACCGATATTCTTGAACCACCTGGCCCTGTTCAGCCACAAAACCAAACACCCTCAACATCAAATTATCATTGGAGACATCCTTCATTGTTGTTATAATGTTAGTGGGTCATACTTTTTTTTCCCAAAAATCTTCACTTATAAATGTATTTATTTTTCTAAGGTTTCAAAGTTTTCAAGAACAAAAAAAAATATTTTACAAGAATTAAAGCCAAACTTCACTAATTTTATCAGGACAAATAACAATAAGAGAAATAAAATAAAAAACTATAAGAATTAAATTCAAAACTAGGTCTTATACCTGCTCTAAACATGTTTAATTCATTTTATAATAAATAAGAAAAATAAACTTGCGCTTTTCTTTATTTAAAAAAAAATAAAAAGAGATATGATGGAAGTTATATAGAAAAAAACACACACCATTGTTTCGATATTAGACTTTATATACATTTAGTGTAATAATTATTTTATGTGCAATTGAAACATAATGTAACTTTTAATGTCAATTAAGAGATATAATAGTCTTAAAAATGTTGAGTGGGGATATACTTCTAAATCTCTCCTCTAAAAAAGTTATAGTGGCATATTCCTAATCAAATGAAAAATAATTAGCGTTATGCTTCAGTTGGATCAGAAGGAATGAGTCTCAATTGACATCAGTTGATCCAAACTATTATCATCATGGATCAAGTCTTAGTATGGTACATATTATACATAGTAAATTATGATATGTTGGTATTGTATTAGGTCAAATAGTACAAGATATTTATTTGGACTAAATTGTGTAGAATTTTGAGTTTGTACTTGGATCATAGTATATTAGGGTTAGAGTAGTTTGGTTAGAATTTTAATTGGACTCGCTTAAACTCGAGAAATTCTAAGACATCTACCATCTAGAATGGAGAGCAAGCTTTATATATTTTGAACACATGCTCAAATGTGAAAAACATGAGTGGACAGGTGACACTTGATCCACTCCATACGCTACTAAGGATTTTGAATTGAAATTTTTCTCTCTTTAGATCTCCAAAGGGTCGACTATATTGGATATAAATAGAACACTTTACCTTTTGTATTTTTACTTTTGAATGAATAATAAAATATTGTTCAAGTTTACACTCTACTTGTTCTTCAGTCATCTTAGAGAGTTTATTAAATTCGGTTATTCGGGTCCTTCCTTCCTAGAACAGTTAGCCTCATCTCTCCTTTAGAATCCTGCTCCGTGTTTACTTCTTTTACCGAAAATTTCTCTTATTTTCAAACTTTCATAACCATCTCACCATTTCCAAACAATTGAAGATTAATGATTGAAGAAGATTATATATCAAATATATTATTGAAGAATAAAAAAATCAAGATAACTTTCGTGACATTACAACATTGCTTTCTAAATTCTAATTACAATATTGAACATCCATAAACATTGGATTAAACTAGTAAAAAAATTGTTATAACTCTTGAATTATTAGCATTGGGGGAGTGAGCTTGATTGTGGAGCCATGCACACAGAATGGGTTGGTCAAGTTGATTTTCAAGTAAATGTTGACCAAAAAAGGGTTGGCATTAACTTTATTTTCCTTCAATGAAATGTTTATCCGTCTCATTTTGTAGCAAGTTTCAATCTCATCCACTATTAAGCAGCTAAATCAATATGAATTAGATATTTACATTAACAACTTGTTAAGAAGGGTTTTAATTAGGGCAAATCCCCACTAAGACCAACAAGAGCACTCTAGAATGAGACAAATTATTGGTTCTAATTGCATGATCAAGTCGATATTTGTAAGATGGAAGAAGAATAATGATTGAAATGATCTTATATGTTCCAATTTACTACTAATGTCAATGGCATAATTATAATTATGAAGGTCAAATTAGATAGCCTTTTGATTTGCTTAGTGTGAATGAGTAATAGCTGGCAACAATGTACAACTTTTTGGATACAATTTGGCTACCAAGTCATGGAAACAAGAGTAATTAAAATTGACATTTGGCCCCACTTTGAAACTTTCAACATTTCTTCTAATTTCTTCCAATTTCTCAATCTCAAAGCTCCCATGCATATCCTTAAAAGGTGAAGAGATATCTTTATCATCTTTCAAGCCACACAAATAATATCACCAACTTAACATGGACCACTATATATTGTTACACTGTTTTCTCTTTTCATCAATTTTTTTTATTCCTTTTTATTCCTAAACTTCCCACCCTACCTTTTGCGTTTGTTGTTATCTTTCTCATTTCAAATCTCATTTCAAGATGAATATGAGAGTTTAAAATTAGGGTTTATCATGGACTTATTGTTTCACTTACATTAAGTTGTGACTTCTCCTTCATGGCTTAGATGGTAAATTAAAATTGTTTTACTAATAAATTAATATTGTTTAATTTTGTTAACATGTTTTGGTTCTTGATTAATTATCGGATTTAAACTTTTTGTTCTTAATAATTTATTTTTTGAAAGTGATTCAGAATATAAACACTTTAGAAGGTGAAATAAAACGATTTAGAAAAGACAAAAATAAAATTTAAAATTTCTTATGAATAAAAGTTTATAAAATATTAAATTAAAAAAATAAAATCCAATCATTTATTGGTGATCTATTAAAAAATATAAATTATTCATATTGATAATTAACATATTCTAAGTTCCATATTAAAAAAAAACTAGCTTAGCGATCAAAGAAAAACACAGTTAATGAGCTATATGAATGATCTAACTAGTTCTCTGAATCACCAAATGAAATCTTTTGAAATTTAGACAACAGAAAAAATAATTAGAGTTAATAAAATAGTTCTCGTGTCATATATTACTAATAGATTGTGCTAATTTGATATGATTAGTAATAGTATTTAAAATGAATTGGAATTTTTAGATTCATATGTTCTTGTGTCAGACCAATTTGTTATTTTAGTTTACTTAAAAAAGAAATAAATGAAAAATAATTTTTTTAAATCATATTAATGAAATTAATGAATATATTTATTAAAATACTATTTATTTTTGAAAATATAATTATTATTTTATAAAATAAAAACAATCATAAGTCTATGAATTTGTTTAAATTTAGAATGAAGGTAATTGAATCAAGTAAAAATATAATTAAATTAAATTTAGATCACATATTTTTATCTCATGTAACATGTCTTACAAGCTTTATAACTCATTGAACAAACATAATTTTTTAGTAATTCTTGGTAATATCTATCTAAAACTAAAATCTCAAACAATTTTAATCAGAATTTAAAAACCTAAACTCTAAAACTAATTTTGTATCGTTTGGTACCGAGTGTACTCACTCAGTTTCAGATACTGATCGACCGCGTTAGAATATATTTAAAATATTAATAATAAATAATAGTTAAAGCAGTTACAAGAACTTCCTGTGAATTAGGAACATGTTCCACCAAATTTAGATAACATTTTGATAAATCAGGAAATCTCCCTAGAATAAAGTTAATGTTGATATACGATAGATTTGGCCAATTACAATAGATGACCTATGATTAAACACTATAAATAAATCTTCTACAGAGGTGTAAGGTACGCTTTTAATTTGTTCTTATTAAACACTTTGTATACCGAATATTTACTTGATGCATTAGAAAGGCATTGAAGACCAACAAAAGAATGAAGAAGTGATACATCTTCTTAAGGAACAAAATGAAGAGCTGAAACGAAGAATCGCCAGATAAGAGCGTAGAGAACAATCTCGTTCAAATGCTCCTACCCACAACCAAGAGAAATCAATAACTGTTCGACACACACTCAACAAGCATCCAAATAGCATACTAAACGAACTCAAATCATTGATGAAGATGATGATCCAAAGGGACACCCTTTCACTGCTGAGATCATGGAGACGCAACTCCCTCCTAAATGGAAATGACTTAACATCAAACTCTATGATGGTTCTACAAATCCGTACAAAGAATCTTTACACCATGGATAAGGCGATATGGTGCAAAGTTTTCCCTCAAAGAAGGAGCACTCAGTTGGTTTACTCAGCTTCCGCCCAATTCAATGGATAATTTCAAAACTTTATCGACAAAGTTTAGCACTCAGCACGCTAGGAGTCGACCGCACCATATGTCATCTCTAGCTCTTCTCAATATCAGACAAGAAAAAAGAGAATCCCTACGAGCATTCATGGAAAGATTTAGCTAAATATCTTTGATATTAGGAACCTCATGCCAGAGATAGCCATGCATCATTTGATCTTGGTTCTCTGACCAAAAAAGTTCACTGATAGCTTGTTAAAAAAAAAACCAACAAAAAATCTAGATGAATTTAGAAATCAAACAATCAAATTCATGCAAAATGAGGAACTACGTGATCATTGGTTCCATACTTATACCCCATTAAATGTTGATAGTGGTAAAATCATGGATGAATCTTTACATGCCGACCTGATCTCAGCATTGAAAAAACTACAGAGTCCAAGAGATGTCGACATGTCAAAACAATGTCAATATCATTGCAACTTTGGACACACGACGAAATAATGCCAAGCTTTGAATGACAAAATAGAAAAATTCGTTCAAACGACAAACAAAACCTCATACCGATCTCCACAAGAAAGAAAGGTATTCGTATAATGAAGAACAAAGAGAACCGTACCCTCAGCGTGGGTGAGAAGAAAGATCACGATGTCTTGAGGACGACTAACGTCCTACAAAGCAACAAAGAAGGAGAGAAAGCCCCAAACGGGGTGATCAGTCAAGAAGAAGTGAAAATCCTCGGAATGATGATCGTTCAAGACGTGGCATTCGTGAAGTTATAAACAAAATTATTGGAGGATTTACACTTGATGGCCAAGGCCGAAAATAAGAGAGATCATGTCGTTATAGTTGACGTTTCTCACCAAGGAGCGAAAGCCCTAGATCTCGTTCGGGACAACGTGTTGGTGGAGTAATAAACACAATTGCGAAAGGATTTGCATGCGGAGGATGTTCCACTTCAGCGCGCAAGAAACATCTCGGGGCTATTCAATCAGTCCATTCAACCACTATCAGGGACCGACCAAGGATCCCTCCAATTCTCTTTACCGATGATGACTTTAGTGTTATTGATCCAACTCAGGATGACCATATGGTTATCATAATAGAGATTGACAAGTTTTCCATTATCAAGGTTTTGGTAGATCGAGGCAGTTCAATTGATATTTTATATTGGTAAACTTTCAAGAAAATGAGGATTTCAGAATCTAAAATCCAACCATGTGATGATCAAATGGTAGGATTTTCAGGAGAACGAGTTGACACCAAGGGTTTCATTGATTTGTATACCACATTCGACGAAAGCATCTACATTTGTATAACAATCAAAATCAGGTATATTTGCATTACTAACATATTTACTAATTTAATTATAATATTGGTAGTTGGTTCATAAAATCGAATAATAACAAATGAATACACTCCTAAGTATTGACACAGATATAAGAAGAACAATTAAAAAAAGGAAAGTTATACTACCCAGTATTTAAAATATAGATTTTGTCTTATATATTTATTTTAATAAATAAATTTATTATGTCTAAGTGGACAAAAATGTCAACAATTATGACAATTCAACTTATAACTTAGTATTAAGTTCTCATGTTACCCATAGTTTGATTTTAACTGCCAAAGACACATGTCAAAAAACGTGATTTAATTGTTACGATAAAGTAAACACTTTATTAAGCTCTTATCAAACCCAAAAGTCTATAAATACTTTCATTCTCTCAAGAAGTACATTTAATCTCTCATACTCATTTGCTCACTTACAAATCACTTATATTCTTATTGACTTGAACGTTGAAGAATCTTTTATAAGTGTCCTACCACTCGGTAGAACAACTTCGAGAACTTAGAGTACTCATACAAACATTTTGGAGAAAAGACAACTCTCGATAAAAACTAAAGTGAAGAGTAGAACTAAAATTTTAACCTTTTAAAATTACAGTATCGGACACTAGTATTATCAAAACTTTAAAATTGATATAGAAAAATGGAATTATAGTAAATTCAATCAATATTAGTGACCTGTATCCTGACATATATCAACAATTTAATATTTTCACTTCATAATTGGAGAAAGTAAAAAATTACAATAATAACGAATGATTAGTGATAAATAAGATTAATATATATATATATATATATAACTGTATAAAACATGAAGGTATAAGTTTTTAATGTGAAAACAATTTGAAACGGATATTTTTTTTAAAAAAATTGAGTTTAATAAAGTATTTTATTGTGGAAGTAAAAGTCAGACGAAAATTACATATAATTTCAAAGTGGTAAACTTGTGGAAGTAAACCTGAGGAATAGAGTCTAACCTATCTTTAGTCATTTAATAGGTTCATTAGACTATAAGTTATAAACTTTGTTTTTAATTTATAATTTCAAAACATTTCTTTATTAGATTTGTTGTTATATTTTTTTTAAAAGAAAATAGACTATCATTTAATATTTAAAGAATTGAATAGTTTAATATTTCAAAAATACATATTTAATCAAAAGAATAATAAAGTAAACAATATACTAATTATTATTTAGTGATGAGAAATCCAACCTATTTAGTTTAGATTAAGTAAAATTGAGTTCTCCTATTATAGTAAACACCCTAATAATTGATTGGTCTCTTTCAACTTTGAAAGGTACAAATTAAATTCCAAACAACCTCAGACTTGGAGGAAGCAATGCACACAAAATAAAATATCTTTTTTTATCACTATGGTAATAGTTTTAAGGCAGGTAGCAATATTAAGACCAGTTTATGACTTTTATGCTCCACTTGTGATTATCTTAATTTTGTTGCAGTGCAATACTTGAATACAATGAAGAATCCAACTTTTAAGTTTTATAGTAACATCATCAAAATTTTAATCCGGTGTTATTGGAGCTACTAGTTCCTGTGTTGTAATAATGGTTGCGTAGGTATCACTGCTAGAGTATTTTTTGTTTTTTCAGTCAAAGCATGTGAAGTGGGTCAAATTTCAGCATTAGATGGACGGAGTTATAAGATATGAATATACACATCATGGTGTCAATCAAGCAAGTGTAGTAGCCCTTTGGTTCGCTTTCAGTCTAACTCCACTGACACTAACACCTCAAGATGGTGATGAGACATGTACGATCTTCCCCATGTTATTTTTCCCAAGATCATTCCTATGATAAATTTTTCTCTTTGTATCAGCATGTTCTATTAATAGTACTATAATAAGAGTCTTTTCTACCTGATTGATAAAGATGGCCTAACTGCTATTTTAAATTATGCTGGCATTGCTTCTTTTGTCAACAAATGTAGCAGCCAGAGTCCAAACTTCGTGGTGATCCAAGTAATCAAAACATCAAACACACATTTTGTACTGTGCATTCACCACTTACTGTTGTTGCTGGCTATTGTTGATTGGATTTGAAAGGACTTTTGTGAGTGAATTATTCTACACTCTACTCCATCCGTTTTTCTCAGTCAGATCAGATTTCCCTTGACACTTCAAAATTGACTAATAACATAAAAAAACAGTTGTTAGTTCACATGCAGTCACTTAAAGCTTCACTGGTCAAATTACTGTTGCTTTAGAGCTATGCTTCAATACCACCCTTTTAAGGTGTGAAATGATGGGAAGGAATTAGGGAACCAAAGGCTGTGCTTCATACAGAAAATTGACACATCCAGTGATCTTTTACCATCCTAGAATTGAGTTTAAGTCAGCTGTAAATGAGTGGTTCATACCAAATAAATTGAAAGTTTTAAGACTTTCAGCCCCCCATTAGCCCCCTACTTATTTCAAATGTTGAAATTGAAACTGTTTGCTGTGGAAAAGGTGAAAAAGGATTAAGGAGAAAAAGACCCTTTTGCTGTTTCCTTGTCCGATGATAGTGCAGTACTTCACTAGTGATTGATTACTCAATGTAACAAAAAACAACAACTGTTGCAGTAAAATATTGGTATGTTTGTATGTATGTACAAATTATTCTATTTAATTTTTCTCCCTGCCTTTGATGTCGGCCAATAATAAGAAAAGGATAAAGGAATAAGATAGTATGAGAGCAAAACATGCCTAACTCAGACCCACCACTCAATTACAGTAACACCATCATCTTAGTCAGCAAAACTTGCGTGCTCATTCCATTTGGGGCATTATAATGCTCTTTTAGCATACTTCCACTCTTGCTAATTCAAATTGAACGTGTATTATATAACAGGTAAAAAGAAAAGAGAAAATATTAGTATAATTGGGATTTTTTTGGATGTCTCGATCATCTAAAAAAGTGACTAATTACTTCAGAATGTGGCAATGAAATGGAAATGTACCGAAATTTGCATTATGAATCTGACTGTAACTTGTGAATGCTCCAGCAATTATCCATTTTGATGGATGTCTGAGTTTGTGTCTCTCTCGTATAAAGATTGATTTGCTCTAAGAAAAGGTTAGCAGGAACATAGGGATGCTATGTGCATTCCAGCCCCTGTCCTTGTTACAATCTATTTGCATTCTTTCTCTTCACAAACCGCACCATAGAACCACTCTTTATACGTTATTTTCCACTGTAAATCATCTAGTCACAACCTTTAAGTCGCAAAATCTCACAACTCTGCACCAGTACTTTCCAATATCCCATGTCCTTATATGGAATTAAGAGAACTGTTTAAACTATATTTTCATACACACTTGTTATTATTGTTATTAGCTAAAAACTGTTTGATATTCTGAAATCACTTGAAATTTTTTATTGAGTCTTACTCACCAAATCTAAGTAAATTTAAACAATATATTAATAAAAAAACTGTGTTAGACACTGACACTTACAAAGGCATGATATAGAATGGCAGACTTTTTTTCCCCTGGTATTACTATTTCTGTTTGCATAGATGGCATGCATTGTAGGGATATTTTCAGAAAAAAAAAACATTTTTTTAAAAGAACATGAAATATATGTGACATATGTGCAAAACATTAACCTCTTGATAGTAAAAATTAGTATTTTTTAAATAAGAATACATTTTGTACCTTTATTTACACTATCCCAAAGATTTGAAATATAATTAGTAAATTCTTAAAAGGAAAATTTCACTCATTTTAAAACTAACTAACTATTTAAGCACACTTTCAACATGCATGATCAGTTTCATTGTGGAAGAAGCACCGACTAGGTTTAAGTAGCAAAGTCAATGGCCATGTGGAATGGGGATGAAAAGCCTAAATTCATATACACTTGGGAATGTTGCTTACTGGGCCTTATGGATAAAATATGCCTTATAGAAGGTTGTTCCTCAACTCTTGGTCCACCAGAGCCCAGAAATGGGGCATGGATATGAAGGTACAAAAACTACAAGATGATAGTGCTTCCACATCTACTTACACAATACTTTTTTTTTCCTTTGGAGGGGATCATGGATTACACCTAAAATTGGTGCAAGTAACTTTCGAACCTGGCAACAAGACTTATTAAAATTAACATGATATGGCACCTAGCACCATTTCCAGACTAAAACTTGATGTTTTTTTGTTGTTGATGGCTGTGGTTTGGTTGTAGTCTCACGGAGGTTGGTACCACCTTAAAGGAAGATAATGACAGAAAAGAAAGACACTGTAACACCTTGTACTGCAAATAGTAACTTCCTAACATTTTATATCTCGATATGGTTATAATTGGCCTCAAATGGTACTATAAAATTTGAGATTAGCCATCAGAAACAGAATAATGTTGTCTACTTTAATGGAAGAATTATAATTGCAGAGCTCCTAAATCAGAAGAAAATATATAATAATAGAGCTGCAAAATGTAATTTATGGTTGGAAAAGTTATAAGCAAAGTAGTTGTATCCTAGTAGAGTTTTATATGTTTGTTTCTTTCTTATGCAAGATTTAATAATTGATTAATTATATAAATAATGTGGGGGCTTCTTTGGCCCCACCAATGACCCAAGCAAATCAGTTAAACTCGTGGCCCCTTCCCCTTCAAAAAAATGAGCTCTTTCACTTGATTGCTTTGTTTCATGTGGAATGTATGTGCAGTTCCCACTGTGCTACTCCTACTACTAATCCATTGATTACAAAGCAAGGCAAAAGCATATGGGTAGAAAGCAAACAAAAAGACCTTGTATTTTAAATCTTATTTCAAATCCTATGATAATTGCTAATAATTATGAAGCATATATAGGTATACTCCAACAGGTCGGTCACCCCAATTCAACTCTCCAACACCACAACCATACTCTTGTGCCACGTTCATAACGCTCATCCATGATATCAGCATGAAGTGTGATAATAACCCTCAAGACACAAAATACAAATTCAAGATACAACTATGCAAACTTTTCTATCCATAAACAGCAACAATACACAAATCTAAAATAATGCTTATAAGAGTATGTATGTGCCTAACATTAACATATCGTCCTAAAATCTATTTTGACATGTCTCTGTCTAAAACTTCTCATAAACCTGTGCAGATTCCAAAATGAAATGAAAAAAATCAATAAGAAACTTTGAGAGAAACAGCTGCAACGTTTTCTGTCTCACACACAAGCCTCTGTCCAACACAGTTTTGGAGATCTCGTTTTAGCTAAGTCGTGCATCACGTTCCGTTATCCGCCGCCTTGCTTGCTTGATGTTGAGTGCTGAAAGTACTCAAAACTTTTATCAAACACTTGATAAAATATTGAGATGTATGAGTATTGTATTGTATTTGTATGTGATAAACGCCAACTTCAGTTTCACGTCAGTCTCTTATATGTCCATTTAGTCTTTCTCTCCCTCCCTTCTTTGCATTACAACTCTATAAATACCACACCTTACTTTGTTACTCACCACCTTCATTTTCCATTATTGCTCTTTCACTCCACCTTTCTTCCTTGTTCTAGAAAGCATGGCAGATAACAATGTCAACCTCCCACCCGGCTTTCACTTTTATCCCACAGATGAAGAGCTTGTCGTTCATTTCCTTCAAAGAAAGGCAAATCTTCTACCTTGCCATCCAGATGTCATCCCTGATCTTGAACTCTACCCATATGATCCTTGGGAACTTCATGGTACACATATATACACATATTTTATTCTTTATTAGTTCATGTCTCAGTAACAAGTTCAAATTTCTGTTGAGAGAGGTGAGCATATTTAGTTTACAACAATGTCTTAAACAGAATTGCTTTTGAAGGTGAATGCTTTTTAGGGAAAAAAGTCTCAATACATGAGAAAATTTCATGCCAATTTGACATGAAAAATAGGTAGAGAATAAATGAAAGTTGGTGTGTACTAATCAATTGTGAATGGGTGGGTGGTTATGCATGGCTGCAGGTAGAGCTTTGGCAGAGGGAAAGCAATGGTACTACTACAGCAGGAGGACACAAAATAGGGTCACTGGTAATGGTTATTGGATGCCAATGGGAATGGAAGAGCCAGTGATTACAAGCTCAAGCAACAAGAGAGTTGGCATGAAGAAATATTATGTTTTCCATGTAGGAGAAGCCCCTGATGGTAACACCACCAATTGGATAATGCAAGAGTATCGTCTATTAGATTCTGCTTCCTCTAGCAGATCATCCAGAAGAAGACCACAACCAAAACCGGTCAGTACGTAGTGCAGTACAGATAGTACATGAAAACTTTACCCCAAAAATCAAATTTGATATATGTGTATTAATGCTTTCTTCCATAGTAGATTGTTCATATTTTTAATTTGTTTTTCCTTGGTTGTTTGATTCAGGACCATAGTAAATGGGTGATATGTCGAGTTTATGAGCGGGATAACGATGATGATGATGGTGATGGACCAGAGCTCTCTTGTTTGGATGAAGTTTTCTTGTCATTGGATGATCTTGAGGAAATAAGTTTGCCAAATTAAACGATGCAAGTGATCTAGTTAGCTGCATTGTATATCCAAATGGGATATTTAGTTTAAGCTAATTTTGTTTTTATCATCATTATTATTATTATTATTGATATTTACTGGCTGTAGTTAAAGCCTATAGCAGTTTAGCTTCCATTGTAATCAGTGAAGTCGCTATAGCTACATTTCCACATAGCAGCCTTTCAAGTGGGGCACTAGATGAAACTCATGGCCAAACCAAACAATATGCAGTGTGACGTTATGCTTTCAAATATCCCATTCACTAGCACAGGTCAATCTTGGAAATTCCATGCTCTTTAGTCCTTATTCTAACACGTGGATAATCACGTATCTAGTATCTATTCTCAGCCATTAATGTAGGACTCTTTACTCCTGCAAATCAAGATAAGATATGCAAAAGCTCTATTTCTTGTTTCTTTAACTTTACATGTATTCGCAATTCACCATATAATCTACACTTGACTACTGTTGCATAAGAGTTTTGTGCACTTAAAAAGACATTCTCATTTAACAAAGCAAATAAAAATGAAATGAAATTTCTTCTGGGATAGAGTGGTTCTGAACTTGAATCTTGATGGTATTACTTTAGATATGGAATAAATGATGTTGGGAGTGAAACAACCAGCTAATATGTGTTGAAGGGTTCAGAATGAGGGTATTAGTCATTCCTTAGAACAGGTAGTTGTGATCCTCACGTGCAAGGATAGTGTAGAGAGAATGAATGAGATTTATGTTGATTGAATTTGTGGAGGGTTGTGGAGCCCATTGAGCACTCTAAGGGATGCTTGCAACTGAACATTGGGCAATAGTCCTATTAGGCTTTTATAGCTTTTGCCTACTTTGATGGTATTTGTTAGCTAGTTGTCTTGTGTCACAATGCTGAGGGACATTTTATTTTATTTTCTGTTTTTGCTTTGTATTGTTTTTGTTGCATATGGGTTCCGGCTTAGGGAAGCATCAAGTCATGTGTGATGCAAGCATTCGCATGCTTTGAAGCACCAACACGAGCACTATATTATATCCATATATTGTCATCACAAAAGAGTGACACACCAGTTCATGATGCTTACCTCATTCATGAGCTTCTTTCTCTCTTCATACATATCCACTAGAACAGACAAGATTATGACCAAGAGCTTTGTAAGTTTTATGACAAACTTCCAATACAACAATCATGGATTAAAAATGAATAATCACAAAATTTAATTTACAACTCCATTATTGGGCATCTTTGTCATTAGCATCTACCCCAAATTCAAGATCCGTTAATTAATGATATGATGAAGCTTACTTATGGAGTAAAAAAATACCCAGAGAAACAAAAAGGGTTCATTTTTAGAATATACAATAGCACTTATAATAATGTCCAGTAATTACATGTTTGGTTTAGTAGTGAAACAAATGGTATAATTTAACAACATCAATGTTGAAGTCAATTTATTGCAATGATTCGTTTGACAAAGGCGTGCTTGATAATTGATGTGTGCCAAATACTTATGGTTTGTTTGTTTTATATTTAAAACGAAGTTCACACTTTTTATAAAGATAAAAAACCACACACAAATTCCTTTTTTCAAAAGGAGAATTTTGTGTGCAGAAAACACCGTTTAGAGTTATACAAAAGGCTTTATTAATTAATGTGAAAGTCAACTTGGGTAGGTTGTGAAGTCATGAAATTTTTACTCAACTCTAAACCTTACAAGTGTAGCAGTGGTGCCACAAAATATGAAAGTGAAAGATAAATGCGAAATTAGGAAATGCTTTGGTCAAAGACCAAGAGCTATCACACTGTCCCTCGACAAGTATATTCATTTCAAGTTTAATAATTTGATTTTGATAGGATGTGAAAATGAGAGTTGAAGACTATGATAAAACAGACATAAGCTTTTATAACACTGCCTTTATGTTTTGCTTTAGAGTAACTAACTAAAGTAATGTAATAACTGACATCTCAAAGCTATTACTAAGAAAAAAGAAAAACATTTGACCCGTGTATTAAATCCACTAGCAGGAGCAAATCAATTACCTCTCATCATTTTTATTCACTCTAATAACTTTAGCAATCTTATTTCTCAACTTAATCACTGCATTCAGTTAGGAGTAAAACAAAGTCATTGCCAGAACTTAGCCATACTGAGATTGTTTCCTGCATTTTCAGAGTTAGGATAGAAACAGTTCTAACTTACAGAAAAAGCTGCAATTGTAGTAAAACTTTTCATTGAAGTCACACTGCTAAGTGCTTTTTTAATTAATTATACATTTTCCTTTTTATTCATCACATTACACACTTTTTTCTTTCTTTTTGATTAGAATGGTAGTTTAAAAGTCATGTGGCTCTCTTCTCACAGATCATAACGTGGTTTGAAATCTTAAGGTAGAATCCAACATCTGAAACTAGGTACTTAATGAAAAAAAGAATAAAGAGGGGAGTTCGGGGAGATTTTGTCCTATCTGAGAATGCTTCCCTTCGATCTTCGCATCCACGAGTCTCCATTGTTTCTTATAATTATAATAATAATAAAAATACTATTTCATTGCTTAATCAGCTCGTAACCACTGAACCTTCTAATCATCTCACTCGTGCTTGCTTATTAACATAACACATGTGAGTTGAGTGAGGTGTGATTTTCGGTGGCAACTTCAAAGAGACCAAAAGTCATTACTTAGAAGAACCACATAATTATACTTTGTGGCTCTCAATCTCACAAAACTATATGCCCCGTTTGGACCTTTAAAGTGGAAAATGCCAAATCGAATTGGAAGTCATTATGATTGTCTGTCATGAAAACCCTCCCAATGGGCCTTGGTTTCCTTTCACCTTGTTCATAAAGTTTTGGTTGTTTGTAACAAAATTTATGTGTATTGAAAGCCACAAAGTGGAAGGCAGGTGTTTGAGAAGTACTCATCCAACCCAACCCTATTGCTCTTTGGCTTGCTTGTTTTCGAGGAATTATGTTTCCCCCCCTTACAATGGCAAAAAGTACAACGAGCCACCATGATTGTGAGGCCAATACCTCGGTAGCTTTTGAGTGAAGTTAATTATACCAACCCACCCATGCAACCATCACAAGTCAACAGAAAAGTTCAAAATAAGTCAACCCCACACAAAGGGATTACTCAAAAGGGAAAAGGCCTCCTTAGATGAAATTCTGAGTGTGCTAAAGGGAGAGAAGTCCTAATGGACAAAAGTCCTAACATTTAAGGAAACAAAAAGAGTATGGTTTGCACCATTAGGGCTCAATAGAACGCTGACCCAATTAAGGGACCACATAAACGAGATAAGGATACGATGTTCATAAGCAAGTAGTTTGCCTTTTTCTAATACCAGAATACTCAAACATGCTGTATAAGTAATAGTATACAACAATTGCTTTGTGGGCAAAAACCGGATGTTTAGGAGGCTGGTGTATATAGGCAAGATATGAAGGTCAGTGTACTCAGTATATAATTTAAACAATACTTTTATATTTTCAAACTCAAAGAAAGGGAAGCAATAATACATAAAGATCCCGAAAATATATAATCTTATTAAGTTACCAGTCATTGGAAGGTACAAATTCCCATTGTGAATCCTCACACCAAGGATCTTTTATATGTATTGAACAAATGTAGTCTACTCGCTTTCTATCTGGACTATAATCCGTGTACTGATTCCCACCAGCATCCAATTGAACTGTGGTAGCATCAAGTACTGTCTCCTTTCTATTTTAATTTACTAACTAGTACAGCACAATCCCAAATTATGTGACTTCTCCAGGAGAAAAAAATAGTAAACATTACATATTAACCAAAAAGGGGTATCAATATTTGGCAATTAAGTCAAACTAGAAGTAAGTTGATCAGCAACAAATAAATAACTTCCTACAATAATGGACGATGCCAACCCAGCACGAGCCATCCGCCAACCAATACCGTGGAACAAGACATTCCTGTCTAAAGGATGGATCCCAGTAATTCTTTCAAACTTGTTTCCTGGTCGCTTCCATTTCAAAATCTTTCTCTCCATTGAGATGTACTAGAAACATACAAAGTGTGAGTAGCTATCAGATTGGTTGCAATTTGGAAATACATGAAATTACAGTATTTATTTTATTTAAGTGAGATAGTAATATTATTAAAAGTTTGGTATGACAACGCAAAGATATAGACTTTAAGCAAATAACACCGGTAGATAGACAAGTTGTGGATCGCATTTGTTGATATATGAAGGCAATTTCCCAGACTAACCTACTAGTGAGCCATGCTTAATGTAGTTAATTGGGCATTATGCAATCCTTTTCTCCATTATTTGTAGTCTTAAATTTTGACTTTACTAACTAAATATCAGTACTAAACTTTTTGGTAACAAGCATTGAAACACAACTTTATGACTATCATGAGAGAATCCTGCAGTTGATTGCTGGGACTATAGAGAAACGTCTCTGGAAATAGGAACACACTATCCTATCTAGCAATAGAGAAAAAGGTTTTAACCTTGGACCTAATATGTCAGGTCTTTTTTTTCAGTATCATCTGCAAATGCTTTTTTTCTGGGTTGAAATGTAGAAATTAAACTTTAAAAAGTTACTGAGTTCATGTTTTGTTAACTTTTCTTTAGTTTAAGTAGACTATGTCAGCCTCCTTGTCCTTTGTACTCATTCTGCCCTTCAAATATTTTGGTCAGAAGAGAAAAGCAATTCTTAGCGGAAAGAATATGGCTGCAAAATACCAAAATCATTATATAGAAAATATTCAAGTACAACCTTTTCCTTTTTCTGATTCTTAAGGCTTTTATATGTAAGAGAAATCTAAACAACGCGGTAGTTCACACAGTTTCAAACTTTTCAGTAACAAGCAGTATTATTCATACCTTTGGAACCACATTACATTGTGATCTACTTCTTGAAGTATCAAAACCATGGGAAGCAGCAGCAGCAACTGAAGCTGAGAATCCAGCAGTAAGACTAACAGTGAAAGGAGACAATGGACCAACTTCTTCATTTAACCTGAGTCAGGACAAGCACACTTAGACTGAAGCTGAATAACTAAATTCACTTGCAATTAAACTAGTAGATAATAAAATATACATTTAGGGTCTCTTTGGACAAATATCTCCAAAAGGACTTCTAGGAGGGAAAAATTAAGAAAAAATGACACAAACTTCTCCATGAATTAAAATTAGCTTAAGCATAAACTAATCTGTAGAAAACATCACAAGAAAACTCAATAAAACAAACAACTGAGAATGCCTAATTGCCTAATTAGTTCTTCTGGCTTCGTTTCATTGGAAGTACAAGTGCAGATGATTACATATCCACTTCAAAAAATCCAAACAGAAATGAAACACAAGAAACCTGTAAACCTAATCCACAATAACCTTACAAATAGTTTACTGCCACAAAACAAGCAATTGTTATTGCACATAACGGTTATTACAACACAATCTATGTAGAAGGACATAAAAAAGTAGTAAGTACAAACAAAAGCGTTAAACATCTTTAGCTATATTTTGAATTTTTTTCACAAATCTACCTTCCCTAAAAATACAAAACTAACAATAGAAGGAAGAATGATTCAAAATAAATGTTCATTCAATTAAAGAAAAAGAGATGAACCTGGGTGGCGGGTTCATCCCTGCAGCCTTCCAATCTAGCATAGTTTGGTGCAGAAATTGCCAGGTTGAAAAAAATATGCCCCCAAACACAGAATCTCGAGCAATTCCAGAACGAAGACCTCTCCATAAAGTGCTCCAACCTTCCAAAGATATAATGTCAGATGGTCTCCTGACACTGGAAACTGATGGTGGCTTCCCAGATCCTGTCATTGTCCATGGATACTCTAGTAAAGCACTACTCATGTTAGTATTTTTGGTTGTTAGGGTGGAGATAAGACCAGTATACAAGTCCAAGGACCTTTTGTCTGGATAACAGCCATTAAGTAATCTTGCAATTAAAGGTTTATGAGCCCCGTTTTCCAGAGCAATGTTGGAGCTTGGAACATATGAAGCAGAGGTAACCTGCATGCGAAGCTTGATGAGTTCGAATGGAGAGCTTATGACAGACTCAATGGCACCAGATGCCATGCCAGCCAAAAGTGCCTCGGAACCAAACAAATAATTATCTTCCCGACCATCTGCCAAGTGCAAAAATATATTTGTGAGCACCAAATCATGCTCCATCAAAGAAGAAATTCACTATAAATTGTAATTTTCAGAGAACAAACTCTAAGAGGTATTGTGATAATCAAAAAGAAAAATAGAAAGAGTTAATGAACTTTAAGTCATGCAATCAAAAAGCCATTTCAAAAATCAGACAATACAAATCTACAGGCATATCAAAACTTCAATACTAAATTACTGATATAAAGAGAAACAAGTCTCAAGCATAAGCAATTAACACAAAGTACTATTTCGTTGATATTTATGAGAAAATTGAAAAAAAAAAAAACACTAATCACACAAAAGAATTCAAAGAAAACAAAATGACTTACCTTTATAAAAGGCAGTCAGAATTTCGTAAACCCCAAATCGTGCTCCCAGACCAAAAATCCTTCCAACTGCCAACCAGCCAAAACCACTGTATAAACCTAACACGTCCAAATACAACAAAACACCCAAATTACCATACTGTGTGTATAAAGAGATTGTTAATCAAGAAACCAACAGGAAACTGCAGTTAGCTTCACAAATCCTGTAACTTGCGACCAAATCTGAAAATGCCATAAACAAGTCTAAAGTTTCCCATCAATCCTTAACTACACAATAACCCATTTCCATCCTCACCCATCATTTGTTATGCATACACGCATTTAAGGTTACAATTCTCCTAAAGCAACTCATCATACCTGCATTACCCGACAGAAATACTACTCTCGTCAAAGCCTGAGCAGCGTCCAATTGTTTACCAGGACTGGAACCAACCTTTGAATAAAGAAACCACGTTGAAGAAATTCATATGAGTAGTGCTTGAAAGAAAGAGGGTTGAAGAAAAGGAGAGAACCTGAATGAGAACTTTCATAGTGTCGAGTGGATAAGTGAAGGCAGTGGCTAAAGCCACTGACCCCGCACCAGCAATACCATGGACAGCAATAGTCTGGTTCTGAGATAACTCCTTCATCTTAACATCTAAACTATGGAGGAAATACTGAAGAAGATTGAAGATCGTTGAAGAAAAGAACCAGAACCAAGATTTTGGAACACGATCTTAAACCCTACGCACTCCACACTCTATTCTCCTTCTTTCTTAATTTACCTTAAACTTAAAACAATATTATTATAGTATAAAATAAGTTGGAAATGATTAAAATAATATCTATTTTATGAGTCCTTATATATTTTTAAAATATTTTAGAATTAAAAAGTACAAATTTTTTAAATCAAAACTAACATGTTATAGAAGAAAGGAAAAAGTTTAAGATTTTTAGAAAATCAAAACTATCATGTTTTGCATAACATTCAAATTTTTTTTGTTCTTGAATGGTATTAATTATTCTACTCTTCGGAAAATATTTATTATATCATGAAATTAAATCTCTAGTATAGTTTTTAAACTCTTTCCAAAATTAAATTTTTATAATCACAATCTGAAATTAAATCCTTGAAAATACACAATTTGCATGTTGATTCTATTCCCCATTGGGAAGGATATTTATTGGGCCACGAAACTGGACCCAGACAACACCCTATGGGCTTGGTTCCTTGGTACTAGAAAGCCCAACGCGGAGAAGAGAAAGAACATTTAACTAGCCCTAATTGGCAGAAGCCATTAAACCCTACACACGCTGCTTCCAACGTTGCTCCACCGATCCCTGCAACAATGGTAAGTTTCACTTCTTCTTCCTCCTTAAGCTCTCGTCGATTTCGTCTAACAGTAACTAATTTTTTGTAATTGTTTCTGGAAGGTGAACGTTCCGAAGACGAAGAAGACCTACTGCAAGAGCAAGGAGTGCAGGAAGCACACCCTCCACAAGGTCACCCAATACAAGAAGGGTAAGGACAGTATCGCCGCTCAGGGAAAACGCCGTTATGACCGTAAACAGTCCGGTTACGGTGGACAGACCAAGCCTGTTTTCCACAAAAAAGTACCTCCCTAACCCTACAATACATTACCGTTCGCTCCTAGCACTGCTTATCTTTTTCTGTCACTAAATTCACGTTTTTGATAATTAATTAGGCCAAAACCACCAAGAAAATCGTGCTGAGGCTCCAGTGCCAGGGATGCAAACATGTCTCCCAACATCCAATTAAGGTAAATTATACGTCGTTTTGTTTTTCATATTGTCCTTTTGAACTCGTGGCTCTAATTGTTTTGCATTGGTTCTAATCTACAGAGGTGCAAGCACTTCGAAATCGGTGGTGACAAGAAGGGAAAAGGAACGTCTCTGTTTTAGTTGGAATTTACTATTTCACTCACATTTTTTTTCTTGTTTTGTTTGCCGTCTTTGGCATTTTAATTTTGGAGTAATACCTTTTGTTTGAGGATATTAGAATTTGCTATTTAGTTTTGTTTGAGAACTGTTATAGTATCAATGACTGGTTATTTCCATTTCTTGAATTTGAGTTATTGCAATTTCGTCGAGTTTGGCTTCATCTACCTCTATGCTTAGCGCACCACTGAATTGCTCTTTGGTTTACTTTGTTTGGAAAGAGAACAATGGTTTACTTCGGTTATTTGTTTTCAAGCGTTTGGCGTTAAATTCTTAAGTTCAGTTGTGTCTTGTTTGTTGCATTGAAGTTGTTATAGATTTACAGTGGCCCTTGAATTTAGGGGAGCAGTTAATTATCGAATCTGAAATGTGGTTCCTCATTTTTTGATCTCGTAAATTTGGTAATTACACTGTTTTACAGTAGTAGGACAAACCACAATGAATTCTAGGCAAAGTAAAATACACATGGAAAAAAATGTAGTAATGAACCTTTGTAGGTTGGTTTTTATCTTTTTATCTGTGGGTTTACATAATACTGAGTGATCAGCAGACGCAAAGAGTTTTGACACAAGTATTTCTACTTGGGTCAGTGCAACTGCAAACTAATGGAAAAGTTTTCCTAATTAATAGTAATAATGTCCATAGTTTTGTTGATACTGACCCATGTGATAAGTATTGTTAGGTTGTGGCTTTGTAAATGCAGCATTTCCGTGCATGCTACTTGCATATTGTTGCCACATTACCTGTTCCTCCATTAAAAGCTTCTGTCTTTTCTCTATCTCTGACATTTGAACGTAAGCTGGCGGTGCCACTGCCAGTGAGGCTGCAAACGGATCTACACTTGCACTACCGCCTGATGTTTGTGGTGCGGGTAATGCTAGCATTGCAGGCCCTCCTGTTAACCTTTGAGCCATACTGCTACCACTTCCATTCATCCCATAATTATGTGCTTGCATAGCTGCATTCATTTCTGCTTGTCTATACATACCATCCAACAACAGTGTGTCAAAGCCACCTCCTAATGATGGCTTTTGGTTTGATAAGTTGCTGGATGATTGGACTAATGCTGTTTCCCAATCTGCTACATCATCAAAAGCATGCCAGGGAAGCGCTTGCGTGGCACTTGATGTTGGTGTTGCTCCATCAAATAGTGCCAAGGCTAGGTTTGCCCCACATTCTTGACTTGTTTCCATGTCATCTCCAAAATCCAATAGATCACCCTCTGTTTGCACCAGTTTTTCTTCTTTGGGTTCTTCTTCCTTTATCTCTTCCTTCACATTTTCTGCTGGTTCTTGGCATAAATATTCCGGTGCTGGCAGTGCCTTGATGGCATTTATGTCCTCCTCTGGCTCTGGTTCTGATTCTGATTCTTCATTGTTTTCTTCTTGGATTCTAAGTTTCTTATTTTTTGCTTTATCTTTGATGTACTGATCCATTACCTCTAGCTTCTTTGTTGTGACCCTCTCAATCTCGGGGTACTCAGTAGAGCGTGCAATTCCAATATTCTTTGACCAGCTGTAGAATAAGTCTAGCTCATCATATTGTTTCCCAACTCGACAAAAAATGTCATACACCCTAATGCACTCTGGTATCTCCATGCCAACAAAACGATCAATGAAGATACTCAATATTTCTGTGATGTTATTATATATTTGGAAACTCTCCTTCACAATGGGGTAGAGAGCCACTGTCACAAGTCGATGCGTCCTGGCTTTCCCTGTTAGTTGAAAACAACAGTGAGATGCTTTTGTTTTGAATACAATAATTATATATGGCTACTCTATGTCTTGATTAAGAGTTCACGATTGATCTTGATCAAATGATATTGTGTTAACTAGTGGGTGATTTCTTGATACAACAATTCAGTACCAACTGTAATCAAGATGCAAGATATTTTATTACGAGATTCCTTAAAAACAATATTTTATAATCATAGAATTGTTAAAAGATGCATGTAAATTCCTAATTGCGATGAAAATATTGAGGCATTAACAAACAGACTTAATAGTTGTAAACCTGTGGGACGACAAGCTATGAAGCGCTCAAGCACCAATTGCAAGTGTTGCATTTTGGAAAATACAATGCTAGTTTTCATTTCAGAAATTGGTGTGGCTGTGACCATTTCTCTATCTCTCTCTCTTTCTCTAATATGTCTACCTCTTTCTATTTCTTTCTCCATAATTTCCTCTTCGTCATCACAAGCAAACCTGCTGCGCTTTCCACGTTTGTTTTGCATCTTATACTCGAGTCTTTCATCTAGATATAATGCATAAGTGCGCACAAATGCAGAGAATTCCCATGAATTATGCTTTGAGTTGTCCCTGAAATCAGACATGTTGAGGAAGCGAGTCCCACGACGAGTTGCGAAGAATATTTCTTGTTCATACGCAGGATCACCCTCTGATAGCAACCTTTGAATCAAAATAAGTGTTTTTAAAGCCACTGTCCAACTACTAGTCCTGCTGAGACGCCTAGAGAGGATGTTTACACATGCACTGATGAATGCCCGAGAGTAACATGTTAAGCTCAGAATCTCCCTCATGTGCTTCTCTTCAGCTGGGTACTCATCATGCTTTGTTGCTTTCACAATTGCCACATGAAGGTCTGCAAGTGAGGTGCTGTTTCCCACCTTCGCCAGGCCTATGCTCGTTTGATCCTTCACTGCCCCAATGGCTCTTCTTAATGACCCTGGAGCCATGGTTTTTTATTGTTTCCAATTGGGTCTGGATCAGACTATGAAATCTTCTAATTTTGAACCTCTGAATTTCCTTAAATTTGCCTTGAAAAAATGTGTCCCCTCCTGCAATTTACAAAAATTACACCTTACTCAGAGCATTACATAACTTTTTTAACATTGGCTTCATGTTATGTCAAATATATAATGGAGAAAATGCATGGAGATACATTTGACATTTAATCAAAAGGTTGGCTTTTGCCTTTCTAGATAGATTTTTAACAGAGAACAGGGATATAATAAGGATGATGCAAAAACACAAAAGAAAAAAGAGAATGCTACCTGAAGAGGACAGGAGGGGCAACAATTATGAGAAAAATGTTTATAATGCCATAAACCAAAAATGGTTATGGATATCTTTGGTGTAGAAATCAATTAGAAAGTAAGAAGAAAAATATTTGCTTGATGATGTTTAGGAGGAAAAGAAAGAATAAGGTATAGAAGGATACATAGTTGATTCTATCAGTCCTCTCTTCCCTCTTCTTCCCTTCCCTCTCTTCTTCTCTGTGTCAAGGTAGTATTATGACCAGGCTCAAATGGCCAAGCATAGCCCATTTTTTTAGCATGAAAGCGTGGTAGCCAAATGAGTTGTCATGACATGTATGCTTAGCTTGCATTTTCTCATCACCCTTTGACCTTTTCAAGAATACACCCACAACTTAAACTTTCTAATTAAGGTGAATGCTACAAATTTTCCTCTTTTATCTTTATCTTTCTACCAAGATCCAGTTATACATCATATTTTAAAACCCAATTATCTAATACTCTCAAACTTTCATTTTTGGTTTCTTTATTGAAGGGTTTACGATGAATTCAAAAACGAAATATTTAAAAATGAAAGCAGCAGAGAAAACTAGAGGATCAAATGATCTCCAATGATCTTTGACAAAACACTCATCAAATGTCACAAAACTAGTTTTCAGCTTTATTTTAGGAGTTTTTTTTCCTCAAATGAAAACTATTTGTAATGATAGTGTTATATTTACTTAATATTCATTAGAATTTTATAAATGCATTTTTTTTATTCTATTTCATATTTTAATAGTTCTTTGAGAAATTTTTGGATCTACACAAACCTAACCCTTATTGTACACAATCAATGGATAGAAGATTTTGCCTTGGTTCTTCTTAATATTCTAATTTTGGTGATCATAAGAGGTCATCTCTAAAATACATTCTAATTACTAAATGGTAGACATGTCATTGCTCTTTCATCCCCTTCGTTGCTCTCCACCACCAATGACCAAAAATTCTCTATGGCTGTAGGATAATTTTGGTCCTATATTTTATAAATTTTACAATTTTTGTTTTTTTTTTATTTTTTATTTTTTATATAATTTTTGTTTTTTTTAATTATATGTAATTTTAATTCCTAATTTTTTACTAATTTTAATCTTTTAATTTTTAATATTTTGTAACTTTGTTTAATTAACAATTTTAATAATATATTGAATCATTCTAAAATAATTTTTAGTAACCAGTTTCTAAAGTCTTTTCTCCAATTTCACATTTTCATGTCCAATTTTATTGATAATTGAATTGAAAATTTAACAACTCGCAAAAAATTTAGGTAATTATTTAAGCATGTGAAAATAATTCGCAAGTATGATTAAATTTAATTTATGCTTAAATATTATTTTAATTAATGTTTTGTGTATAATAGTGTATGTATTCGAATGTACAGTGTAATTAGCTATTATTAATGAGCTTTAACCTCAAGTTTTTAAAAGTTTTATATATGGATTGAGTATAAAAAAGTATCATATGAAAGTTCAACATACCTTATCTTTTTTATTTTAATTATATGCTTAACAGTAAAGAGTGTAAAACATATTTTATAAATATTAAGTCTCAATAGATGCAAACACTTTCTCTGGACTATTGGCTAAACGTAAATAAACATTTTGCGTATATGTTTTGTCTAATAAGTTTTTGCTTAGACTACATATCTCAGGTAAAGTTGTCAAGGTAACAGAGAGATGTACTGATGTGGGGGGTGAAGAAGCAGGGTCCTATACTGTTAGTTTAGCATATGAATTTCTAGCGAAGAGGGCCAGCAACCCCCATCAGGAAGTGTTCAAGTCCCTATGGAAAATAAAAGCGTTTCCTAATATTATTATCACAACTTGGAAGGTTCTCCTTGGTAGAGTGCCAACTAGAACGTGTCTGAGAAGGAGAGGGATAATGCTAAACACAGTTTTGTGTGCTTTCTGCCAAACGAAGGAGGAATCATGCCAACATATCTTCCTTGAATGCCCTTTCGTCCAAAAGGTGTGGACGCTATGCTTTAAGTGGATAGGAATTACGTTTGTACAACACAATGAGCTATCAAAACACTTTGAAAGCTTTTTTTTTGCCACACCTGAATAGCAAGCAAAATCTTTTGTGGAAAGGAGTATGGGCTACCATAGTGAGGTGTATTTGGGACCATAGGAACTTGATAGTTTTCAAACAAGGTGTTGTAGATGGGGAA
>Ga0123342_1000606_pt1 | contig 57431 bp, 23 predicted proteins | sample Turbeawhitnodule_FD_89960 | JGI IMG/M metagenome (GOLD analysis project Ga0123342, IMG submission 89960) | Root nodule microbial communities of legume samples collected from Mexico - Turtle bean Mexico white nodule | ecosystem: Host-associated > Plants > Roots > Nodule | place: Mexico: Nepantla... | reverse complement strand
GGTGGATTTGGCAGAGTCTTTGGCATATCCCAATTCCATATCTTAGAATCTAATCGAACACTAAGAGATCTCAAAGGTGTGGCAGCTAACCAAAGCATAAAACATAACGATGAAAAAGAAGTTATTAGAAGAACTAAATACGAGATAGATACGCCACTCCCCACATTCCATCTCAAATCACTAGCCCAATCACTATTTCCAAACATCATTTCTACCACAAATACAATATTCAAGCCAAGCATCCCAATGAATATGATCAATGCCAAAAGTTCCAGAAACTGGGAAATCTTGTGTACACCCATTATTGATCTAGATGTAGCAACACGAAAAAGGGGGATCACTTGAGATGGAAGTTGTAGAGCTACCAAAACTTGAGTGAATAATAGTAGCTGATACATCCCTTCAGCTCCTGAACTCCAGACAAAATAAAGGGCAGACGAAACAGTAATCACTCTAATTGTAGCATAATGAAGCCAACCCGGAATATCCAATTTTAAGAAACCTTGCACTACTACTTCTCCACCTAAACTCCAAGTTAATGCTGTGATTTGATTTGCAAGAAACAAAAGGAGTAAAAACCCAAGTAGAGCTATTGGGTTACGTAAGACCTGCATAAGAATCTTAGGATTATTATATATTTATTCATCATTCAGAACACAAACGGCAAAATAGGATGCTGCAAGTATTCCTTTGTAAACCAATTGTAGAAGAAAAGGAGACCTGTTCCATTGGTGACAATGCATCCATGAAAGTTAGCAGAACATGCCCGGTACTGTAGAACTCATTTGCCGAGGTGGTCATCAGCATATTATTTACCAAATAAAGACCACTGAAAACACATAATATGGCCAAAAAATGGTTATGACACAAAGCATTCTTTGAAATGCTTGCCGGTCCTTGATGCCACTGAAAAGAAAAGAGAAAGAAAATTCAGATTGACATAAAACATGATGTACAATCTTTTTCACCTAGGTGCACAAATGATGAAAGTTGTATGGGAACTGATGGTTGATCAAAGACAAACCTAAGTTCATAAATGAAACATTAAGAAGCTCTAATTTTATCGAGAAACATTTGTACAGCCTAAACTTAAAAGAAACCTACCGGGGACTACATGTAAATTCTGTATGTATCAATAAACATCAGTAAAGGAACGTCACTTTGAGAATATACGACAAACTGTTTTTTTTTTTCCATTTTAAGTATGCCACTAAAATTTTGTAAGCTCATTTTATACCTTCCTCATCTAAGGCACTACTGATGAACATCCTTATAGTAAGATAATTAAAAAACATGGATCAAAGTGTTCCATAGGATAAAATCTAAATGATTACTAAAAACATTCTGCTAAAAGTCTTTTTATTTTATCGAATCGCATCATTATATTATATTGACAATTTCAAAAAACTGTAATACAAAGTGTACAGGTTCCCATGCAAGTAACATACAGTGGATGGAGCACTTGCCCAAACCATATTATCAAAGAGAAACTATCAGTTACAGACCCTTCTGTTAAAATTGAGGTTGGCCACCTAACTACAAACAGGTAACAGGAACTTCAAAACTATTACTAGCATATTGGTGAATGATGCATTCCTCCGAACAACAATATCTATTAATAAAGAATGCTAGTTTTATTTTCTGCATAAAATCCCTTTTCAAAACAATGCCTGCTTCATGGAAACAAATACCCCAATGAAATCCCATTGGGCCAACTTCAAAGCATCTAATATTACATTACAATCCAAAGCACTAATATAAATGCCCTCATTTCCCTTCAGAAGGGCGCATGCAAAAATAACATTAAACTGAAGGAACTTAGAGTATGTAAACAATGAAAACAAACATAAGACAAGGGCCAATAATGTACTTGTAGAGCTTGAGGAAGAGAACTCAAAGCCCGCTTTGGTTTCCACAATCAAATCAGAAAGTGTTCAAACATTGACTGTATAATTTTCATGACTCCATTAGATAAAAAAACAATCTGATGATATAACAGCAGAGCGATTTGGTAGAAAACCACTCACAACACAAGGTTTTTTCTACTAGTATACGCAATCAAGTAAGAATAACTAATAATACGTGTATCATTCTATAATAAAGAGGAAGTTACAGTCCAGCATTGCTCAAAGTACTTGTCAACTTGAGCATAAGATTTATCAAAGATAGTAAACCTTCAGCAGTCCAGCAGCAAGGCAACTGCCCATGAAAGCCTCTTACCATTTTGCAAGAGGAAGGTTTCTCCTTTATGAACAAGCAAAATATGATGAGCAAAAATATCCACAAACAAATTAAAGATATTGTTTTTGCAGCATGACACGGATGCAGACATTTCATTGTATATGCATAGAGGAAAGTTAAAAATGAGAGGAAATAATACCTGTACAATAGAGGAATGAAGGTAAAAGTTGTGAGGTACAAGATTTGCTCCTAGAAGACTCATTAGCACAAATGCACTCTCCCCACTCAATCTTATTAGTATTCCATTCATAGAAAATGGAATTTCCGGTTGATTGATAAGCATTCCAAGTATAAAAGAAACCAATACAAAGCCTGCAACAAACTGGCCTAGGAATTTTGCCTTCTCAATGTCCTAGACAAAGCAATTTGATAAGTATAGTGTTGTTCAAAAGAGATTTATGAATAAGCAAATGATGATAATTACAAGTAAGACTGCAAGAAGTATGTGAAAAACAACACCAGTGGCAGCTAAAAAGACACAACTGAACAAGTCCCACCCAAAAATAAGATTTAACCCTTGTGCCATGCCCAAGATCTTGCAAAACAGGTAAAATCATAGCTTCAAGTAAAAAAGTTTGATATGTATAAATGAAATTCACTGTTTAAGAGCCAGAGAAATCTTTGAGGTTAATCAAGAATATTACCATGTTAAGGTCTAGCATTATCACTGAAAGTTCTGTTTGAACTCCAAGGAGCATACATGTCCATGTATCATACTCATCACTGCAAATCTTTGGATAAAGAAAGTTATGTTAGTCTATAAGAAAAACACCCCAGTTAAGTACATGCACGAAGCCTTATCTGAGCTTGCTTTTGTAAGCAGCATGTGTGAACTTGTCTACATGAGTAAGAGGTAGAAATACAAAAAATGATAGAAATCAACTACAAACCCAGTAATCAACTAGAGCAAACATGTTAGATTATGTAAATACTGTAATTAGCATTATCATAAGATACTAGTGGAGTTTTATGTATGTATGCATTGATGTAAAATACCATCACCTTATTTGTGGAGTTAACTTAGATCCAGATAGATACCTAATTATAAACTGGAATTACAGCTATCCTATTATTGTTATTGAGCTACCCATAGTATATGCCCACACTCTAGATGTCTATTTCTAGGCATGAGGGGCTGCTGTTACCAGGCCACTCACATTTGTCCATTCTCCAAATGCCCAGTCGACATGAGGAGGTATGTTGAGATCTTATGATAACTAAGGATGTGACCAATATAGCCCTCATACGGCTAGGCAATCCTCATCTCATAACCAATTTGATGGGTTAAGTTACGTCATAAGTCCAAATTATATGAACCCTAATGGTAAACTAATATTAAACTAATATGGCTCAAACAATTTTTCGTAAAATGGAGGCTTGCAATTGGGAATGTTTCATAAATGACCATAAGGCAGCCCTGCTTATTGCCTCAATTCCAATAATACCAATAATATTATAAACTCTTAGTTTCATGAAAGTGGTAACAAAATTGAGGAAAAAATAATAAGGAAAAATGCGGGGATAAGAAATTATTATGGAGGGAATATTCCTTCTACTTAGTTATTCTTTTAAGATGGAAGAAACAAACAATATTAATAATTAAATGTAATATCATACTTCCAACTTCCAAGACACCCTTTTAAAGGAAGTGTAAAAGACAACATTGATCATTGCATTTCTATAAAAACTTAATCGTATTTTTTTTCTCCTTTTGGTTTAGACTGTGTTATTTTAGTCACCTAAGCTTTTTTTAGCCAATTAAGTCCCTCTTTTTTTTAAAACTAAGCATATTTGGGCTTCTTGTTAATTTCCTTCTATTTGGAGGCTTATAATAAATTGGGAACATGAATTACATTTAAAGTTTAAAAGTTATTAATTCAGAGGAAATTTGATAAAATTTAAAACATTTATAAAATGTGAAATTAGGGTTTGAAGAGGGTAATGTTCTGATTTATTTTATTTTATTTTATTTTGAGTGAAATTTTATTTTTTTGGTGGATGACTTTTAAACAAATGAAGCTTTAAAACTAATTAATTGATTCAATTTATGAACATTAATTTTAAATATAAGGATACTTAATTAGCTTGAAAAAAACAAGGTACTGCATGTGGTCCAAGCTAAAGAAACCAAAAATCAAAACTTTATAAGCAAAAATACAATTCTTTTTATAAACTTCTAAGTCTGTCAAGAATCAAAACTAAAAGGAGATTATATTAATAAGATTCAATGGTAGAAGATTGATAGTACCTATGAAGTATCATTGATAAATGATCAGCATGACAAAAATATTAATTGAGAATTAAGATTTATACAATGTACACTGTAAAAACAAATTAATAAGTTGCATAGTTTTCCTATAACAACAATCCTCACAATAGAATTCTAAGAAACATATCTCTTAGTAGTTAAAATAACTAGTCAAGTCTTATAAAACAAACATCACATGAAATGTTGAGTCATGCATTATTTATAATAAGTTGTTTTCTTTTAATTTCTCTTAATTTTTTATAATAGTAGTGTCTAGAAAGTGTTTAGTTAAAAATAGGTGTCGACTCATTTTTTAACTCATGCTGAAGACATGTCAAAGAGGTGTCCAAGATGTCTAAGCTGAATTTTTATTTTTTTTAATTTTGAAATGGTTGACAAGTGTCGAACATGAGTGTTCAACAAGTATCGTATCTGAAAATTGTCCGACACCTCACTGTGGTGTCGGTGCTTCCTAGGAAAATACCACTAATAAATCTGTATTAAACTCAAATAATGTGGTTTATTTTGGAGAAATTAGATGAAACACACAAGTAATTCTTTTTGGGTTCATTTCCTTTTGTGAAGTGATTTCTTCTCAATGTTCTTCCTAATGAGCAACGACTTATTTAACAGGGTGTGAATACCATGCTGGATAAAGAGCATCTCAGAATGCAGAAGCTTTTCAAAGTAACGCAGTCTTATTAGCTCAACAGCATAATTTTATAAATCATTGAAATGGAAGACAAAATACCTGAGCTAGATTCTTTCCAGTAACTACGCCAATCCTTGCAGATATGTACTGACAGAATATAGCAGCAAAATTGAAAATAAGCATGAAAGCCATCAGATCAAACCCAAACCGTGCCCCACCTTCAACGGTCGCTACCCACTTTCCAGGGTCAAGATATCCTGTAGACATCAAAAGCATAGGTACAATAGCAGGAAGTGACTGACGAAGAAAGCTAGGAGGGTGGTTGGGACTCAATGTCTCTGCCTCCATTTTACTCTTTGATTTCATACCAGCAACAATAAGACTACTGAAAAGAATATGATACTCAGAACGTAACAAACACTTTGAAGTAGCTAAAACTCTCGATGACCCATAGACAATTCCATTACTACAACTTAACTATATTTCTGTCAATAGATTCTATTTATTACAATCACAGATATGTTAGCAGCTTCAAATATGTAAACTAAGCTGCTAAAAGCACTTGCAACTTCCAAAAGTTTAACACATAGCACATCAGTGTATGCCAGCAGCCTGCCAATAATTTTCAACTATCAGCTGTGATCATCGGATAGAAAACTGAGGTCTTCAATCAAGTCAACACGACTGAAAATCAGTCCAATTGATGTCAAACTTCATAAACAGCTCCCTGACTATCATTTCTCAAACACACCCATAATCATTACTTCTCCACTCGAATTTCCCCATCCTGCACCATCAAGTTGATCAATGTAACAACAATATTAGCACCAAAACAAAAACATCACAGAAAATAGTTAAACAGCAGAACACTAATTCATCACTCGAGAATTCGTCATCACTACTAAGCCTCTAAAAAAGTAAAACGCAAGCAAATCCACATGAAAACTTCCTCAAAAAACAAAAAATCAGACAATCAACACACCATCCTCGGCAATAGCATAATCAGAGAAACAAATACTACAGCATTCGAGAGTTAAAACAAATTAACTATTCAGTGAATCACGGAAAGAGTACAAGACAAGTAGCAAAACAGAACTCGGGTCCAAAATCACGGAGAAAAAGGAAACGCCATAGCAGAAAAAGCAAAAGAGGTGAAATCCCTGAGTGAATGGAAAAGGTGAAGTAAGAGAACTTTGGATTGGATCAGATGCAACTTGCAAGCAAAGTAGGGATAAACATTCGCACGAAATTCAAGGACGATGGTGATGACAGATATTACCGTACAGTTAGGGTTGTGAAGAAAATATTTACCTTCTCTTCTCTGCTTCTTCTCTTTTCTTCATCTGCCAATCGCTCTAACTAGATCTCACGCACTCTCACGGGACCATTCAGAGTTTCATGTGCATTTACATATATACTAGTGGAATATTTTATTCAGTTTTATATTTTTATAATTTATACGAATGAAGAGAGAGAAAGAGAGAGGAAGTTGTTCTGGGAAAGCAAACAGCGAAAGTTGTGTTATGTTTAAGTATGAAAGTGTGAGTGTTGAAAAGCTCTTACAAAAGACAGTTACCGTTTGGCGTTTTGCATACCAAATTTCATTTATAGCTACCTCTAATTCACTGCAACTTTTTCTTCCAAAAGGGGAAAATAATGTCTTTAATATTTTCAACTCGTCATTATCCCAAAATTATTCTGTCAAGGAAAGGAAAGTAGCGGATGCAGCCCTCTTAACACTCCTTATCCAAATTTATGAAATGTCTCCACTCAATAAACAACACATTCTAATTTTTACTACTTTTTACTCATGACTAACTTTATATAAAAAATTAATTTTATCAATAATTGAATTGTAACTTTATATCACTATAAATATAAACGAAAATTTTCATTCAAATAAATATTTCTATATATTTAAAGTATCTATTATACCAATTTTAATTTATATCAATAATTCGTTAAATAGTATTCATACACAAATTTATGTAAAAGTTACGTTCAATCTAACTATCAGATTTGAAAATATAATTCAATTAAAAATGGTTAGTTGTTAGAAGAAATAAATAACATTCTATTTATAGTTTTCTTTATTAAGTCGCCTTTTTTTACTGTAATTATAAAAAACTCAGCTCTTAAAAAGAACTTAAAGTGTATTTTCTTTTGTTATGAGATTTTAATACAATAATTGTCCAGAATGTTGGAATGGAGTTTCACTCTACCAATGTAATTTTGATAATCAATTATGTATATTTGTTGGGAACCTTTCAGCGATTTCAAAATCTTTGTTTCCGTATATTTATAGACAGTGGACCTGGAAGTTAAATATATTAGTTTCTACATTTTTGTAAACTTTTAACGTAAATTTAAAGTAAAATAGAGTTGCTAACAAATACAACATAGTACATCGGATGCATTTTATTTATGTTGAATTTTGTTTTGAATACTGTAAATGCTTGAAAATAATGATATATGAAAGATAAAAACATTTAATAATATATAAATTAATTTGATAAAATTGAATTAGATTTAAAAGATCATCTAGATATTAGAGTCATTAAAATTTATATTAGAAAGTTTTAAATTTAGAATCATTAATGAATGACGCATTAATATATAATCTCGTAAGATTTCAATATTAAAAAGAAGTGTTAGAAATCACATATCAATTAAAAAATAAAAAAATAGAATATAAATTTCACTTTTTAAATTAATTTTAAAATTGAATTAAAGTTAAATTTTATTTTTTAATAATTAATATAAAATTTTGAGTTAAGAAGACTGCAAATAAAATTAATAAAAATATAGAAAATAGATGCTACAACTAGTTTGATAATTTGTTTTAGTTTTATTGTTGTTTTAATTAGGAATAACTTAACTAAATGAACAATTTTACAAACAATCTTGTGTTTGGGAATTGAGTTCAAGAGTGTGAGAGAGCACATCCAATGAAAAAGAAAGAAGGAGCAAAATGAATTGATATTGTGAGATGAAACAAGAGATGCAGACATGCATCATTGTGAGAAGGAAATCATAATATGAAAGCAAAGTGATGTATCATTAAAGAAGACTTTGAAGTTGCTTACTTGACCTAATCAAAAGAAAAGAATAACAAGATTTGAGTGATGATTTAGAAAGAAAGTGAGATTCAAAAAGAGGATTGAATTTTTGGAGAAGAAAGGGATGGAAGTGATGTTGGGAGAGAAGGGTCTATCTGGAATTCTACATTGAAAAAGCTTATGTGTCTATTAGTGCATAAGATTGATGCATGAAATCATAGCAGATCAAATTAAATACAGAATGGGGATAAGAGATCATTGAATGCAATTGAATTCGTTCTTATCCAAAGACTTGAAAATATAATTAAGAAACAAAACAGGAAAAATGATGATGAAACTGATTGAACATGAGATAGTTAGGTGACTTTATCTTCACAATATAATATACTATTCTGGATCTATTCAACTGTCCAATGTGGGGTTTGAAAAAATTCGGTGAAACAACTTTTCTTCTCAAATATGTATTTAACTAAATTACAAACACTAAATTATTTTAATTTAAGCATTTAAAATTTTTCTAACTAAAAGAATTGTGTAAAAATAGTATTTATAGCTAGTTTGAATAGATAAGCAAAATAAATTGTAAAGCCGAAACATTTTTTTAAACACTCTACACCACGAGAAAAGTTAAACATATAGCACATGTTCAACTAAAGTTTTTTTCTTTTAATAAATAATAATACAATATATAAGAAATAGATGTATTATTGAATGACTTACATTTGTCTTTTGCTAGTAAGAAGTCTTATATATATATATACTAGAAATTTTAAAATATATTTACTTAATTGTAAAAATTATATGAGGTGAATTGAATTCTGCTGTAGGGTTTTACATAATTCAATATTTTTTTATTGGATGATACTTTTTTTAAATTATTATTAGATTGAAAAGTTCTTTTATATACACTACAGAATGTCAATTTAAAATTATATATACATTGAGATAAACAACTATGTCATATATTTTATATATTAAAATTAAATTTTTCTTAAGTTAATTTTTAATTGTTTGTTATGATTCAATTAAAGGTTTAATTTTTTAGTTACTTTCAAGTCACATTCTGGTTTTTCTCTTATTCTGACGAGTATCTTGATACATTGGTTTGTATGAGGTTAGTCCAATGATACAATTTAATTGGTTTGTAATAGAGTTGATTTTGTGAGGATTGAAAAATGATTAGACCCCTGAAATGATTTATATTTAATTTATTGTTTATTATTAATAAAAAAATAATTAATTTTCAATAGAAGATATTCTAAAATTGTTTAAACACTCTTATCAAAAGATTCTATTTGTACATCATGCACTTATAAAAAATATAAAAAAAAATGAGATTTTTATATCATATTAATCTTATCATATTTAATTCTAATTAACATACAATTTTATAATAAAAAGTTAATTTGTACTTTCTTAACCAAAATATGAAATATGAAAATTAAATTATAATGATAGATGTAATGGAATAATGCCAAATTATAATAATGAATTTGATAGCAATTAGCAATGAGAAGAAAGGGATGAAGAAAAGTATCTTTTGGGTGTTGAAAATAATCAAAAGAAAGAGAGAATTCACATGATACATGATTGTTTACTTTGTTTATGCTTTCAATCACTATCTACACGCCATTTCTTCCTTCTTTCTGTTACTTCCTCTTGAGGGAAAATGCTTCACCATATCCCCATTTTTTTTAGGGAATACATATATTTTATATATTATTTATGAGTAAAGTATCGTTTTTGTTTACAAATGTGATCAATCTTTTAAATATTAATTTTATTTATTTATTTATTTAATAATATGTGTGAATTTCAAAATTCTTAAACAAAACTTTCATACTATATACACAATTTCATATGGAATTATTTCTATTTAGTATAAAATTTGTTACATCATTTTTTGTCGTTTATAACAGAAATAAAATTATTTTTTAAAATATTACGATATTAAAGAAATCATATTCTAACCTATTGAAAATCATTCAATAATTTTTATGTAAAATTGTGTATTTTTTATAATAAAATCAACACATCAAAACAACTTCTCCATCATAATATATAAAAGACTTCCCATTTTAAAAATAATGGAGAAAAATTATTTCAATTTCCTAAAAGAAACACCAAGAATCACGAAAAAACATTCAAAAACATATTCACGATATTGAATTAATTAAAGTAATACACATCTTAACTTTCGATAGAAGTAACCGCAAATCGAAATAACTTCTTAAACTAATGCAACTGAATCTCGAAATTCAATTAAAAATTTACTTAATTAAAGACCACATTAAAGACTTTTTAAGGTAAGAAAAACATTTTAAAACTTAATAATAATTTTCTTAACTTGTAATAGGATCAACAGATTTAGTAATGTAACAAATCTTTACGCGTAATTGATTACTTATTCCTAAATTCTGAAACATGATTAGTAACTTGCAATAATCATAGCTTTAAACAGGTTTGTCAACAATTTTACACTAAATAAACTTCGTTAACCACTTTACAGCATGGAGTTAGAGTCCAGTTTGCGACACATAATGCTCCTCAAATTAATGTATTTACAAGTCAAAGCTTTAAAAGCTCAATAATGCTACTGGTTTTGAGATATCTATTTCTACATCTAATAAAAATTACGTTTCAAATTAAAGGGAATGGTCCCAAAAATTTATAATCACATGAATTAAATCCCCTGTATATACATCCGAAGACAATTTTTTTTTATTATTTACTAAAATAAAAATATTTAATAATATATAAATAATAAATATGATCTTATAAGTCAAATTTATAAAATTGAGTTAGACTTAAAGTTTACTTTTTTAATATATTATGAGTCATTTAGAGTCTATCATAATAAGTTTGTTGGGTTTATGAAGTCATTCAAACTATTTATAATATATAGTCTCACGCACGAGTTGATAATTTTGATGGTGTGAGGATATGTTAAAAATCTCACTATTAGAAAGAAAAACATTTAATAATATATAATAGATACAAATTTGATTTTATAAATTAATTTTATAATATTAAATTAGATTTAAAATTAAATCTAATTAGGAGAATGATAGTGTTATTTATGTATAAGGGTTGTACCATCTCTGAAGTGATTTTTATTTATTGTTGAAAAAAAATTAGATTTAAAATTAATTTTTTAACAAATTTATTTCTAAGCAGCTTCCAAGATTGCTTAGAGAAACAAGGTGCTTGTGAACATGCAAGATGCCGAAAGCTCAAATGAAGCTTCAAATATGAGATGCAGAAAATAATAAATCCAGTGAATAGTTGTGACCACTGTAGAATGTGAAACCATATCAACTAACCCTTGGGAAATACAGAAAACATAGACCAAGTTAGTTATATACCTATGAGACTGTTCTAAACTGATTTCTGATGCTTCAAGTCAAGGAGGTGCATAGGATACCGTTGCTGGGGAAAGAGACATCCTATACAAGACTAAATTAATACAATAAAACATCCTTATATATTATTTTGCACATGGCCATGCAAAGGAATCATCTTCTAATTGTGATTACTCACTTATCGTTCAGTAAATTTATTTCTATTTAAGCTATATTTATTTATAATCACCTTTCGATATGTAATCCTCCCTTACTTCATATACTAATAGTTGATTAAAAAAAAAAAAAATTATATGGTGACATTTTTTTTCATATAAAATGATGTTTATAATCGTTATAATATATGTGTGCCGATTTTTCAAACTGTCACAGAATTAACTGTCACAAAGTTTAATGTGCAATTTAACGCTATCCGTAGTAACCGCAATGCTCATCATTTTAACACTATGTTTAAAGAGACAATTTTTATATCTAATGTTATAAAATTTTATATATTTCACACTATTTAAAATCCACTATATGGAATAATTTTCTTTAATCATTAATTTAAACAAAAATATTTCAGTTAATAAATAGTAACCCAGCATACAAATTAATTGTCTAAGCAAGTTCAATAACATTAATTGAGCATTTTATTAATTCAGGGCCTTGTGACTTTTTTAACAATAATCATACTTTAGGTCATTTCTTTATCTACTTCAATATATTTCGTCTTGTCTCCCATAATTGTGAAAGTTCTATTTTATTATTTCTAAAATATACATTTTGATTTTTTTTTCTTTGGATTATGCTATTGGAAATCCATTTATAGTTTTCGATTACACTGTTTAAAAAAAACTTTTAGATTGTGTAATCCATAAACTATTTGAATTATGCAAATACTTATAAATTCTATAATCTATAAATTCTATAATCTCGAAGCAGAACATAAATTTTATATTATACAACCCATAAAAAAAATGACTTTGAAATTATCTAATTCATAAGTCAATTTTTTTTTTAATTATGCAATCTAAATTTATATAAGAAAAATGACTTATGAATTATCCAATTCTAAAGTTTAAAAAAATACTTTCTACTACAAGAAATTTATTAAATAACAACCATTTAGAAACAAAAATAATTAGTCACTATATTAAATATTTTAGATACTAATTTAGAGACTAAAATATTATTTGTATATAAGGTGTTGATAAAAAAAATGTGGTTTCTATTATTAATAAAAATTTATAAAATAATTTATAAATTGGTATCTAAATGAGCTACAAAAGTTTTAGCTACTAATATTTTAGATTATAAATTGGTTAGAATCCAAAATATTAGTAGTTAAAACCTTGGTAGCTAATGATTAGATATCAATTTAAAAACCACTTTATAAATTTTTATTAATAATATAAACTACTTTAGATACCAATAATTTTTTTATTCTCTAAAATAGTCTCTAATTTAGTTAAATAGTAACTAGTTACTTTTGTCTCTAAAATTACTTGTAATTTGATGATTTTCTGTATAATTTTTTTTTACATTTTTTAACTTTTGGATTGTAGATTTTCCTAAAATGAGAATTTAAATATTTATGACATGTAGGATGAAAATATGGAGGTGACAATTTAAATATGGCAACTTCTTCCTGCACCTCTACAAATTTCTTCCTGCACCCCTCACTTTCAGAAAAGACTGTTTTTTCCCCGTTAAGAAAATGACTTCTGGATTGTTTTTTTTTAAAATATTTCCAAAACGTATTTTTGGAACATGTTTTAGGAATTCTGGATTTATAAACCCGGAAATAAAAAAATTATAGAAAAGATGTTGTAGAATGATTTTTTATCTTCCAGATTTTCTATTCGGTAAATATATGTTGTTTACGGAACCACTATTCTGGAAACACCTAAAAGAGTAATTTCGATATTTTTGAAAAATATAGGAATGCAGGAAGAAAAGTGTAGAGGTGCAGGAAGAAAAACCTTTTAATTATTTTCCAAAAAGGCCTACTTTATATAGGTTTGAATGATATTTCCTATCCAATTAGGCCCAATAATCATAGCCACCAATATGGAGACAATTTCTTCCTGTATCTTCATGCTTTCGTCCTACACATCCATAAAAGACATGAAATGACAACTTTGCCCTTTTCTTCATCCTTTTCATTAACACAAGAAAAACATTAAATAATAATTAAATTTATAAAAAAAACAATTAATTACTATATTAACTAAATTAAATACTAATTTAGAAACTACAAGTGGTTTTTATTATTAATAAAAATTTATAATATGATTTCTAAATTTGTATCTAAATTAATTACCTAAATTTTAGTGACAAATATTTTAGATTCTAAATTAGTTTCTAAAAGACTAATAAAAATTAATTTATAATATAAAGTAGTAAGTAGCTAAAACCTTGATAGCTAATAATTAGATACCAATTTAGAAACCATTTTATAAATTTTTATTAATAATATAAACTACTTTAGATACCAATAGTTTTTTTAGTTTATAAAATGGTCTTTAATTTAATTAAATAGTAACTAACTAATTTGATTTTTAAAATTAATTTTTATTTAATAATTTTCTTGTAGTATTCTCTTTTATGGATTTTAAAATTTCAAATTCTAGAATTCCGAAAGTATTTTATAGGTTAAAAAATGTGTTCCAAATTCTAAAATTCGAAATACACTTATTTTGTATTCCAAATTCTAGAGTTTGAAAAATTGTATTCTAAATTCTCAAGTTTGGAAAATTTACAGACTATATAATTTAAAAATGAATAAAAAATCTGTAAAGAATAATTTTGGAATTGAAAGATTTATGGAGGTGCAGGAAGAAAATATGGATGTGAAAGAAATAATTGCCCAACATATATTGGTAATCCAGCACACTAGAGGATGCTGATTTTCACAACCTAAGTAAGAGAAAATGCCTGCACCTCTACATTTTCTTTCTGCACCCATACATTCTATGCAATATCCAAAATAAGCAAAAGGTATTTCTGGAATAAGTTCCGTAAATAAAATGTGTTTCCGAAATAAAGAATATGGAAGACGAAAAATCATTCCAGAATATTCTCCTGGAACATATTTTTTTAATTTCCAGAATAGTAAATCAGGAATTCATAAAATGTGTTTCGAAAAGTATGTTCTGGAAATATTAAAAAAAAATAAAAATTGGGAGTCATTTTTAAAAGGGGTAAAATGGTCTTTTCTGAGAGTGATGGATGCAGGAAGTCATTTGTTGGGGTGCAGGGAGAAATAGCCAAGAGAAAACCTGTTGCAAGAGGCTTGTGGATCTGGTATGGGTTTGTACAAAACATTCAGACCCAATTTGGTTCTAATAATTTAACAGCTTTTGCTATTTATTCTTCCCTTATCCATTAATTTTTTTTACACACAAAATTGCTTAAATGATGTTATTTTTTAAAAAAGTTAGTTGATCATGAGCTTCTCCAAAAGGATCTCTAGAATAAAACACTTTATAGATTAAATTTATTTTTGTAAAAAGGTTAAAATAAAATTTTAAAAAATATAAGAAAGTTTGTACAAATTAATGTCCTTTTTTTCTATAAAGATCTTTGTAACATATTGTATCAATACTCCTTATATATTACAATATATTTTTTAATTGCATTACTTTATTATTTCTTATCATCTCTAGTTACAATGTATTTCCAAAAGGCAAAACCTTTAAACTATGGAGAAGGAGTTATGGACACAAAAAAAAAAAAATATTTACAATTTTTCTTTTTTAAAAATGTGGATGAAAAAAGATAATGATAGAAAGGAATGAATGAGAATATGAAGTGATGATAATGAGTCTGAGATATATGAATGGAAGTTGGGAATGATGAAAATTTTATTAATGGCGAAAGTGGGCCCCAAAGTAGTAGTTGAGACAGAAAGTTTGGACGGCCAAGAAATAAATGGAATCACCACAGTCTATAGTCATGAGAATCATAGCATATTCTTTTGACCAACATCACCACAACTTCAACCAAAGATTCTTTAACCAACTTCTCTTCTCTTTCTTCAAAATTTTTGTATCTTAATAATTCCATATTTTGAATTCAAATTTTGCCCAATTCTTTGATTTTACAAAACTGATTTTCACATTTATACACCTAATTGCTTACATATATATTTTACTCTTTTTTTTTACCATTAACAACACCAAGTATGAACTTAATACTTCATATTACTATGATAATAATTTGATTAAATGTAATGATTAGAGATTACATGAATTGTAAGACACAAGTACACATCCCAAGACAGTTTTGGTCTTTAACTAATATCATATACCTTTGGAAATCTGTCTTGCAAGCTAAGCCAATAACAAATATTAACTCATTCATTTACTATCATCTCTAGCGTGGACTATGCTTTCACATTATAGTACTTCCCAGGTTGCTTTTTTTTATAGATAAACAATATCATTCACATAATGTTATAACTTATTAGTTCTGAGGAATAACAATTATAAGAATATGAAAAATTAGTTGAAGGAAAAAACTAGATAAATTATCAGAAAAAACATAAACATGCTACATGAGAAAATTATAAGAAAAAAAAGTAAGAAAGTTCCGAGAAGCAGCTTTAGTGGTGCCGAAATGCAGTCTAAGTATCACGTTGTCTCAAAAATTGGCGACAAATAAGGTAGCCATGTCAAATGCAATTCATGTTCAAATGCATCCTTGCTTTTGTCTTTTCTTCCAAAATCAAGAAAAATCACAGTTCTTAATCAACATTTATAATTCCCTTCACATTGTGTGCGAGTGACACAAATCAAAATTTGCATATGACAGAGAATTTACGGTTTTATTAGTTTTATCTTTTATATGTGTTGAAAAAATCAAAATTAATTCTCCAACATACAAAATAGCATTGCGAAAACAATAAAAAGAAAAAAGAAAATAAATTAAAATAGAACAATAACACTGAAATATTTTAAAAAATATATAATAATAGTATAAAATAAAATGGGCATAGAAATGTGGACCGCAATTACTCACATTATAATTTATACAATCATGGGCTGATCCTCATTATATATTTATTTAAATAAATTTATTGCCCTAATTTGACAGTGTAGAAGTAGTATTATTGTGTGGTTTTCATGGTACCTTTCAAAACAATCATTGCAACTGTGAATTTCACATTGACAAAGTATGTATCCCATGGCGTAGGACAAGATAGGTAGCTGAGAACTATAAGAAAAAAAAAGGGACTAAACCTTAAAATTTCCCAGAATTTTTTGATGAAAATAATAAGAAGGCAAGATGCATATGTGTGGTAAAGAATGTAAGGAACAGGATTAAACAGAGTGAGAGATGGTTTTAAATGTGAGTTGAGGTGGGTCATAGATTTAGGCTATGATCCAAGAATGTGGGTATGTAAGGGATATGCTACAGTTTTCAAATGTTGAATAAAGCAATCAAAATCACATGCTACCCAATTGATTACATATCATTGTTCTTGCTTTGGAGTCCTTTATTTGACCAGAGCTGATTGAAAGCTGGTTTTCCTATGTGGAAGTTTTAAATAGAAACAAAAGGGAAAAGAAAAAGTAATGCTCACTTGTGAATTCATAATTATGTATGTTTTCTTTCCAAAAGTTGTTAATTTGTTGAATAGGAATAGGTCCAAAACTTTCCAAAATTCAAAGAAGCTTCTTGCTCATGTCAGTTTCAAACAGAGAAGTTTGCATAACAAACAAAGGTAGTAAACTAAGGACGGTGGTTGTTTCTTATCATTCAAAAGACAAGGTATTCTCATTCATTGTATTAAATCCTTACTCTTTCCAATGAAGGATACAAGTTAGAGTCACCAAGACCAAATTTGCTATACATCTTCAAGAAGAAAAAGAAAAGGTTTTCTTTGTACCCATCTTTGCAAAAAGAAACTTTCAAATGCATGCATTTATGTTCTTGTATATCCGGCTAATCAGACTTTATCATTTCATTTAATGTTCTATGTCTTTTGTCGACATCAAAATCGGCTAAAAGAAAGGTTATTGTTTCTCGTTGAATATAATATATATTAATATCCTTTCAAATTTATCAAGTTGACAAATTGACCAAGGTGGCTCCAAAAAACAAGGCAATCTAAATAATGTTCTCACTTCACTCCACAGGTTGCACTCCTTGAAATCAGACTTTGGGACTTTACTCATGAACAATGAGTAAAATCACCAACTTATTCCACTCCAAATCTATATGGTAATTAATGGTAACAATGCAACAAACTTGTCTCCTCTGCAAGTACTTTTAGTAAATTTATTAGTAACTCAAACAACAATAAGATATACACATGTCAATTATCAAGTCAAAAATCATCCAGAAGACAAGAATTATAGATGATTTGCTAATGTTCACTATTTTTTAAACAAAATACAACCGTCCAAATTGAACTGGTATGAAAGTAGAATCTCCCAATTGATGAACACATAAAACACATACAAATTAAGACATAATTAAAAAGTGCTGCTAAGAAATAGTCCTGAAATTATGGCATCGAAATGGAACCTTATCTAGATTGTCCTAAGCCAAAAGAAACAGAGTAAGTTTCACTTTCATGCAAGTAATGGGAAGATCATGCTCTGCAGGCTGCATTTGCATGCAAGAAATGAGAAATCATGAATCATGATTGCAGTTGTAATCAATGAGGTCACTATGGCAGCTGCAGAGGTAGGCATAGCATAGGGATAGGGTGCGTATAGTAGTGTCCTAGTGGGATGACATGTGTAATGACCCCACTGAATGAAGAATGATTGATCACCCTTAGACAAGGTTTATCACTCACTCTTTATTGTGGCACAAGGCATATTGCTGAGCAGAGAGATTTGTGGTTATGGACCCAATTTTCAAACCAATGAATTCCCATTTTGCAGAATTTGTCGTCTTTTTCCACTCTAGATGAATACTCTAGATATTACCATTTCATTTCCTCATTCACATCTGCAACATGCCAAACACTTATTTCCAAACAACTCTGAGACACCCTTGTATTACATTATCACATTCGTCCATCAACAACATCTCAGGTCTCATCTTCATTTTTTAAACTTTTTGTATGCATATTGAATCACCAAATTAATAACGTATGTGTGTGGATAATGTTATGAACTATATATGAATTGAAGGGCTAAAACCATGTCCTTTGTGCTATGTATTTATTCAATTTGTAATGTCAAAAGAAGACCATGATTATCCTTGTATGAGAAGCTTTAGTTAATTACACATAACCTTCAATTTAGATATCCCTTCATCACGACAGGGAGTTTTATATTCTCAGCGTGTTCTAATTGAGCATAATCGTTCAAGAACTGTTGACTTCTGGTGCACATGGATTGTAACATTGATTTTGTTCCGGTTTAGGTTTCTAGCTATAGAGTTTGAGTTTATCTAAAATAAGAGCATTAAAACAATATTAAGTTTTGAAAGCAAATTAATTTTAGTTAACAATAACCACATCTTTATTTGTACTGAAACAAATTTTGAGTTGAAGTGAAATTAACTATAATGCTTTAGCAAGAGAACATTAATATGTGAATAGTGAATTGAACATTAATACCTGAGGAAGGGGACTGAAAAAGATCGCCATTATACCTAAGGATCTTTTCTAAAAAGATGAAATTGACCTTACTTTTAAATTTTGCATACACTTTCGGCAACGATTTTTTCTGCAGAAGTTTAAGGCGTATATAGAACAAAAAAATCGTTTGGTTTTCCGACCATTTTTTTCACCTTGTATTGAAGGAAAGTAGATGTTGGTTGAGAAGTAAAGCCTATCTGCAAGCATTGAGGGAAGACAAAGACAATTCCCATAAAAAAAAACCTCATATGCATGTACCAAAGGTGGTGTTTGGATAAAAGTTTGTCCAAGAGTGTGTCTTCCTTATCGTGTAAGAAATAACTTATATTATATATATATATTATCATTGTATTGTTGTCCCTTAATAACATGTCACTTCCAACAAATAACATGTTATATTTATGAGTTTGAACATTAGAATGTCCATGACATGAAGGAGAGGTTTTTGGCGACAATTGAAGTTAGAATATGACAGTTTTGACAGTTATATCATTTTCAAGTATGTCGTATTATTTGGATTAGTCAGACGACAGTTACACATGCAAAATTTCCAAAATTTCTGATATAAATGTTTTTTTCGGACACAATCTTCCAAACACAACTTATTTAAAGGAAAATCCAGCATTACTTGGATCAATCATCCATTATCATAAGTAGAAATTTCATTATATATAGAAATAACATAACATTACATTAGATAAACTAATTAATGGGATTTGCATTACATATGTAATCGCCTTTATTGATGTCTTTGAAGCTAAAGAAAAGTAACGAAAAGAATCAATCATGATAATGGAAAAAAACTGAGAGTTTAAATTAACTTTTTAGAAATTGAAAGATCATCATTATCATTACCTATTGTTGAGAAGACTAACAATACAATTAAGAGAAAACGTTAATAACAGTAAAAGCCGGTTTAAATGGTGAAATTGAGTTTGTCCAACATTGCTATCACTGCAAAGTTATTGGATGAATGCATATCCATGAAATCCAATTTATGGAGAGTGTTGATAAGTTATAACTTGTACTAGATTATAATTAAAAAAAATATTTTTTTTTAAAATATGAACTCAACGTAAAAATATAGAAAAAAATTAAAATTATAAATTGTCAACATCACTTTTTTTTTTCAAACACAAACACTGAAAGAAAGTATAAAAGGTAAATTGAGCTTTTGGTCGATGAAATGGAGTGGTAGTAGACACAATAAAGGTTGATATGTAACCTTAACTACCCCTTCTATCATTCACCCACATGAACTCCTTTTCACATCACAACAACAATGGACAAGTTGAGTAATTACGCTTCAAAAGTGAAACTGAGAAGCAACACAAAAACTACTTTTTGAAAAATATTACCCAAATCAACATCACGTTAACCAGTTTTTGCCTCACTTTGAAACACAACGCTCCTGCTTATTGGTTAGGAACAAGGTCAAAAAGCACCAATTTTAGCAAGACCCATCATTTTTTTTAGTAATTTCAATGAAGACTTTTGAGCCTAATGCTACCTTTATATTGGGACAGGCCAGATGAGAGGGACCTTCCCTCGGCTTGATCAGTTCCACCTTTACGAGACAAAAAAAAAAATGATAGTTAAAAAAGAAAAAAAATCATGATAAATTAGTGACATTTTGAAGAGAGAAGAAAACACAATAAGCAAAGGTGGAGGAGAATCTGGTTAAGGGTGTTATAATCAATTCAATTTGTTCTCATCACCAACCTCTTAAAAATGAATCAAGAGACGATTTAGTTTGCATTTTAAGGAAGGAGAGTGATAATCATGGTTTGTTTCACTAAGGAGAGGATTGAATTCCTAAAAATTAAAAACAAAACAGATAAGATTGAAGTTTTTATTTCATATAAAAGTAACAAAAATAAATTAATTTAGTTAGAAGAACTAAAATATTTTAATCAAAAAAATTATTCAAATATGACTGACTGATTAAAACAACGGTCTGACTCAATTAATTAACATTGACTCATTAGAATCTAAACATTTCATAAACCCAATAACCCCACTCATAACCTTTCCATATGTATTTTAGATAGTCATTTCAAACTCATAAACATCTTTTCACTCCTTTATGCTTTCTTTGCATAGGGAAGAATAAAAAGAAGAATGAAAATGAAATGAGAAAGTAAAATGTCATCTTGTTCGGAAGAGAAGTGAATAATGAAGAATAAGGAATGAAAATTTTATAATAAGTTTGATTGATGTGATAAAAAAATTTAAACTGATTAATATATTATCAACATAATTTTATTTTAATTTTAATAAATATTAATTAAAATTAAAAAGATTAATATGTTAAAAAAATAAATATATAATTGCAAATCTCATAAAAAATTCACATGCCAAATATATTTTTTAATAAATTATTTACATTATTTTACACAATAATGTATAGTGATTAAATTTATAAATAATTGGATAGGTTATGTAAATATTTACAAGGTTTAAAAAAAATTGCATTCTTTATTTGTTTAATTTTAAAATTATACTATAATATAATATTATATTAATTATTTTTCTATAATTCTTTTATAAAATTATATTGAATGAGGAGTTTAATTTAATGTTAAAAACATATTAAACACAATACATACTTAATAATTCCAGCTTTAGAATGTATGCTTATATAGTAGTACTAGTATTTTATCTTTTATAATTATTTAAAATTTATCCAAAAATCAAACATTTAAACCAAATAATAAGAATTCTTTCATAAAAAAACTAAATCGAATGTTATGCTTTTAACAATGAAGAAAGTGAGAGTAAAGTCAAAAGAAACAACATTCATGTTTCTGCACAATAGAGGACTTTATTATCCTTGTTGTAAGTCATAAATTGCTAAATGAAGAAGCACTTTAAGAAAATGGAGACATAATTAATTATATATCTCTTTCAATGTTAAAAGTTACAAAATTTTAAATAGATTAAACTTAAATTCTATTTGATTAGTTTGATTTAAGATGTTAATACAAGAACATGGACAAAAAAGATTGTTGTTACTAAGATTGAGTTGAAGTTTTACTGGAAACACACCCTGGTTCTACTAAGAAAAGAAAGGAGAGTTTGTGAAAATGTAAGCAGACATTATTATGATGATGATGAGTTGGGTGGAACCAGGAAACGTCGCATCTTGCTTGTGGTGGCGAAAACAAAAGATCCCTACACGTAATTGCTGCATATTTTGTGGTGTGGTGAGGTTTCAGTGTTGCAACGTTGAGTTAAGTAATTGGCAGAAATTAAAGAAAAGGATAATAGGGGCCAAGTGTCATTGATTATGGTATGACAGAGAATTCTATGGGCATTGCACAGAGCATAGAGAGCATAGAGAGCATAGAGAGCATGAAGCATAAAGCATGCAGTTCCACAGCACAGGTTTTAGCAAGTCTGAATCTCACCAGGCATTAACTTCCTGCTGCTCTGTCTCATTCAACTCTCATCATTATGCATCATTGCAAGCTTTACAAATTTCTTTCATTTTTTATCTTCTAACCCAACACTGCTTATCTCGCTACTTAACCTACCTCTCTTAAACACTCTTCACCATGTGCTCTCACAATTTTACCATATTTCTTTTTAACCCCAAGAATTATATCTATTTCTCTTTTTAATACATTATAAATGTCCTATCTATATATAATGTAAATTTATTTTATCTTTAATTAATATAACATCTTAATACATTCACATGTTGACAGTTACCTAATAATAAATGGCATAACAATAAATTTTATTTGAATATTTTATACAAAAAAAAATTATTAAATAAAAATTAATTTTAAAATTAAAAAATAATTAATCACTATAAATTGATTAGAATAAATATTATTTTAAAATCTAAAAAATTATTGATATCTAAATTAGTTTTTATTATTAATAAAATTTATAAATTGATTTGTAAATTGATATTTAATTAGTTAATTATTAATTATTTTAGATTATAAGTTGTTATCTAATTTTTTTTTTAATTAGATATTAATTTATAAATTTTATTAATAAAAGAAACTAACTTAGATATTTATAATTTTTTTAATTTTTAAAATAATATTTATTTTAGATAATATAGTAATTAATTATTTTTTTATCTCTAAAATTAATTTTTATTTAATTTTTTCCTATATTATTAATTTATTATATGTTGATTCAAAAAAAATTCAACTTATATACTATAAATTAATTTTATTTCTAATTCATGTCAGGTTTTTATCACAACATTTACTGTTATAAAATGTATGTTTGTTTATTAAATTATATTTTTATTCAATATAATTAATTATAAACAAATAAATTTTGTGAATTCCTTTTTTTTAAGATTATTAATTATAAATATTCCTTTTTAATGCAGAACAACTTATAAAGTTATTTAAATTTATACAAAAGTAAACAACTCTAATAAACAAACAGATTTTGACGGGGAAGAAATACTTTGATTAATGCAAACTTGATTTGCGACATATAAAGCTAAATTTAATCACATTTTTAGGTTAAAAGTACAGGCATTCTTGGGATTAAAAACATTATTTTTCGAAACTAATTTAAATTGAATATAAATGGAAGTACAAATGATTGTGGATGAAAACTCGATAATTAAAAAGTACAAAAATAAAGAATATTAATTTGAAAAACATAAATCAAGCAAAATAATAAGCACTTATAGGTAAATTAGTAATGAATCATGAAGAAATTAGAATATGCAAGAGAGAAAAGTTTCCAACAAAATTACATATTCTTCATTAGACACAAACATTTTTTACGTATGAGAAAATTGGCACACTATTTTTTGAGACAATTACATTATTTTTTTTCATTAGCTACATTTGTTTTCACCTATGAAAATTTTGATACACTTTTTTTTTTCCATCTTATAAAATTACATCATATATACTATTTAACATATAAACTTCCACTGTTATCTCGTAAGTGATATCTATACTATTTTTAAAAAAAAACTTTGACTTTCTTTTAAAGATAAACATGATCATTATGAAATTCAGCATAGAGTCTTCACATATCTTATATCAATATTATTTTCAAAAATTAAATTTCACTGCCACTTCTTAATTTCTTCAATTTGTACCCATCATTAAATCTTGTTTTAGTTGGGTAAAGAATACACACATGTACTTATCGAACTATTACTTAAATATTTTTATATAAAAAATAAAAATCAGAAACAAAATATTATGAATAATTGAATATAAAAAAATATTATATTTTTCTCTTGAATGTCAAATAATAGGAAAAAATATAAATTATTTATATTTAAATAAAATATCAAATAATAGTTATATAAAATGTTAAGTAAATTATAAAAAAATAAAGAAAAATATGAGAACGAGAACGAGAAAATCATGTGTTTATATCCATCTCAATTTTTGTATCAATTTAAAAATTAAATATTTCTTATACTTGTACCTCTCAATTTTTAATCCAAACATTTCTCTTCAAATATAGGTACTTTAAAGAAATATCTATATATGTTAGTTTATTTTTCATCATAATGTCTTGTTTGTGTTTTCCTGATGTGGACTGAAATACAATGCTTCTTCGTGTTTGTTTTCATTCATGTTGGTTGATTTGCAACGAAAGAAAGACACGTGATGTACCAAATTCTACACTTGGATGATTGAGATGAAAGAAAAAAATAAAATAAAATTAAGCCAAGTTTAATATCTTTACCCTTATCTTGGAAGTTGATTATATACGTTGTATAGCATACATGTTTTGAAAGTTGGTTGGCCATATAACATAAAATAATCGATAGTTAATTATGTTATACATAAACAATAAAAATAAATTAATAATAATTATGATTTAAATAAGTTAAAATATAATATTTAAACAAAATTAATTTATAACAAGGACAATTAGGTTATTTTATAAATATATCACTTTATAAGTTTTTAATCTATTATATCATCGTAATTCGTAAGGATAAATTTCTTTATCTTCTTTCTGTGTTAAAATATTTTGGAATTTATATTGTTAGGATACTCTAATTTTTCTCGGTAGTTAGTTGTAAACAAAGTGCTAAAGGTGTGCTTACTCACCTAAAAAAAAAGTATGTTTGAAGCATGTGACACAATAAAAGAGATAATGAGTCCTTTATATCTTAATTTTTGTTCCTTAGATAGACACATCTTGTTTGGATTAAATTGTTTTCAACATTTTAGGATGACTTTTTGTTTGGTAATATTATTATATTTTTATGTTTTTATATATTTAATTTAAATATAATATATTAGACTTAATTATTAAATTATATCTTTCCATTAAATTTATGTAGATTAAGGAGCTTGAACGATAATAAATTGTTTGGGAGACTGTAGAGAGAAAAAAAAATTGAAGACTGGATAATGTGTCAACGATAAGACCCATGAGCTTGCAATATGTTTAAATGTTAAGTTATAATTTAGCGTTTACTATATGTTTTCTTCACAATAATCAATTTAACTAAGGAGAAATATAAACAACGATGAGAAGAAGCTCAAGAATTGAAGGCTCATCATTGCAAAACTCTCTTGTTGCCTCCATTTATGACAATGGAATATACAATAATGTTGTTGGAGGTGGAAATAAAAAAATGGAATGTCTATGGACTTGGTGTATTGAGAAAAAGGTTTAATAGTTTCACAAGTGCTCACCCTGCTACAAACCAAGCTCTAGTAGTCTATCAAATAGAAGAAATGTGTGAAACTATTCAAAAGCTAAATGTCGAACTTATGGAAAAAGATGCTAAGGAGCAGACACTAGAAGAAAAGATAGAGCAATCGATGAAAAATCATCAAGGGAAAAGTTAACGCATTCGCCAACAAGGTGAGCATATGAAACTCATCTTACAACACATTCAAATGAATAATCCATGTCAAACCCTTCAGATCCTACTGTGAGTGAACATCATAAAGTATATCACATTAAAGATGATAATGTCGAAGAAGATTAGTTGTATGCTAAATTGTGTAATAGATTTGACTCTTTTAACTTTTTTACAATAATTTGTGTTAAGGAATATGATTTACTTTTAATTTGTATATACCTCTTTTCTAAATTATGTATTGAATTTCATTTTTTGTTTAACTTGATTGAATTTTGAGTATTTATAAAAAAGTTTAAAATTATTTACAAACAGATCAAAATACCATTTAAAATGGATATTAATAATATATTAAATAGCCATCGAAAACGATTTGGTGACTAAATCTACAAAGTCATTCATTAGTGACCAAACAAAAGTGGGTTTGGTCATTATAAATGATCAACCCAACATTTAACAACTAAAGTAGGATCAATCACTATAATTAAAAAAGATATTTAGTTACCAAAATAAATTTGGTTCCTATAAGTCTCCAATTTTGTCACCAAAATTTATTTTATTTAAATTAATTATTTCAATCTAATAGCAATCAAAAAACAGCGATCGTTATCTCCTTTTACTTTAACGGTGGATTTAGCGACCAATTTTTTATAAAAAAATTAGTCGCTAATTTGATCTCTTAGAATTGTGGTGACCAAACTTTGTGCGATGGAATATCGACCAATTTATCAGTCAATCTCTAAGTATTTTGTGACTAGATTTTTCGCTTTCATCTTTATTTACTAGTTATTTTGATTGGAAATGAAGTTAGCGACCAATTTTAGTAATTTTAGGAATCAATTTTTGTTGTGATTAAAAGTGATTTTTTATAGTAAAATATTATTTTTTACTTTACATTTAAAAAGATTTTTTTAAAGGATATATATACATTGAGACATGAATCCAAAACTTTTTAGATAAATTGAAAGATATTTCATATTAATTGGTTGCACATTTTTTAAATCTTAGCCCCGACATGGCATTTTTTAAGCTCACCAAATAATAGTTCCTATTAATTACAATCTCATACTACAACATAAACTCACACTATTTTTTTTATATTCTACCAAATATGATTATATTAATAAAAGTAAAAACAGTAAATGTATGAACGATGAGAGAAATTAAGAACATTAAAATTAACAAAAAATATATAAAAATAATTTATATCTCATTAATAATAAACATTATTTTGAAAATACCCATAAATGAAATATAAATTTAATGATACTAATTAAATTAATAATAGTAATAATAAGAACTTTGTATATATTTAAATTTAACTCTAAATATAAATATCTTTATTAACATGTTTATTTGAATTTTTATATGATATTATTACATTTACATGATTGGTTAATAACTTGAACAGAAGGACTTGCAGAGACCAAAACCTCAACTTGTGTAGTGGGAAGTATTTCAGAAAATTGCAAGTATATGTGTGCATTGAATTCCTGTGAATCTACCATAATCAAACCAAGTCCAGGGTGACAGTTCCAAACTGGAATAGTTTTCATTTTATGACATTAAGGTGAAGCATATTTCTATACCAGTATCATGACACTACCATAGTAAGACAACCAGTAAACTCACTAACACGCAAAAACATGTTGTAACATACGCGTGCGAGCATGCAGGAGTTTCACATCAATTTTTATACATAAGCTCAATCCCCCATTAAGAGAGTGATTATGAGTTTATAATATCTAAACATAGGTGAAGACAATAAAAGTAGACAAAACAGAGTTGTCAATAAAGCTAAACCACAACAGCCAAAAAGGCTATTTGGGGATTGGAACTCAAACTACTATAATAACCTTTGCTTAAAGGCATGAGTTCAGTTCTAATAATCCTGGTAAATCAGATATAAACAAAATGTCAGCAATCAATCAGAGGGTCCATCAATTCAGATAGACTAACTAAGCCTAACACATCACACATCATAATTTAAAAAAACGTTTAAAGTTTGAATGCAGACACCAAAAACATAATTTATATTTTACAGAAAAGATTACCAATGTATGAAGTTGATTAAGACTAGTCCTAAAAGAATGTTCATGTAGATTCTATGCAACCAGGTGTAGTGGAGTTTGGAGAGTTAGGTTTAGGAGTAGAGAAGACAAGATGCAATGAGTAGAAAGATGAATGATGGGCTTGAGGACAATATGCTTGAAGAGTTGAGGGAGTAGGGATATGGGGGAATGGAAAGGAGCGTGTAAAATAAAAATCAAATGTTTCCTATACTTACAACAAGAGTATCGAGTAAGGGAAGGTGAAGGTGGATGAGGGCAAGGTGATATATATATTAGACACTACTACCCACATGTTTTTTCTCAATCATCAATGCACAATGGGAGCACAATCTACACTAACCTTTTCTATTACCCATAACTCTTTGCTCAGTATAAAAAATTTCCTGCACAGACTAAATAAGAAAATCTGACAGCAGTGTCCACTGGTGCGATTAATAAATTGTGGCAACTCACGTTTTATTTTGATGGCAGACTCAACTTTTCTTGTTACAAAAAATTATTTTCTTTGATTTGATGGAGACCCTTTTTCCATTTTAGGAGGTGAACCTAATCAAAGGCACAAGGGTAGTAAGAATTGTATGTCATTTTTCATTGTGGCCTTGTAGGGGTAAAGCAAAGACAGTGAGTTCCCACTATGCTTTTCTTTCCAAGGAAGAATTATTAATGGTTTTTAAAGTGTTTTAGTGGTTAGGGAGAGGTTTTGTTCTCATTAGTTAAGCAAGCATTGTTACTTTGGTTGGTTGAAAAGTTATGGAGGGATGACTTTGTTGGTTGATGCAGTTCCCTTATAGATAAAGGGCAGCTAAATGATTTCAACCCTTTTGGGCAAGGACTAAATCAATGCAAAGCATAAAAAGTGTCAGGGGTGGGAGGGGAAGCAAAATGGCAATGTTGGTCATGGTAATAATTGACACTAATAAGACTCGTGACACCTTATTTTCTTGGATAAGCCTGGGTTCTCTAGGTTCACATTACAGGTCCAAAAACTCAGACTACCCGCATGATCAAATTTCAGGTGGTGGAGCTCAATGATTCTCATGAATCCAAAAGAAGAAGATGGAAATGATTTAAGAAAGAGATAAGGGCAACATGTCCTGGAGTTGTGTCCTGGGAGAAATTAGACCTCAAATTGCCATCTCCACTACTTGTAGACTTGGAACCACATAGGTATGGTCCTCCCCATAAAAATTGACGTAAAAATCCAACACATGTCACTTTTGGAACAACTTACTTTCTACAACAGACCCTTTCTGCAGATTCAACAATAAACAAATCTACGCTAATTAACGCCTGTCACCAAACCATATTCAACATTTTTTTCTCCTATAAAAATGACTGACAAAATAACTTATTAACATAAAAATTATTATTATTTTTTATTTTAAAAAATTTAGACATAAATACTCCCTACTGTTTCATTCCAAGTTAGGAAATGGAGTTGCTTTTAGTCCCACAAAGTTTTCCCTTTCCTTTCTTTTATTTTTCCTCTTCAATAAATCTTAGCAAGTTATATTTTTTATCATTTTCCTGATAGTCTTATTCTCTATTTTCATTAAAAAAAACAATATATTAAAATCAGAAGAGGTCAACAAATTTAGTTTTTATTTTCATTAATTATAATTATTTTTTGTACATGGAGATATAACTTCCTTTCATGTATATATAATTCATACATATTATCACTAACATTAGCTAAGAAAATATTTTCTCTCAACTCTATTACACTTCCTTATCTCTTTCTCTTCTCTCATCTTTCAATTCTCAATGTTCTCCTCATTCATATATAAAGTTGAATAAAAAAGGTGCAATACTATATAGAAACACAATTTTCATTTTATAAGTGAAAACAATTCTTAATTCACAAACTCATTTTTTTCTATTCTAACAAAATTTGATAAGCATAATTAATGTAGTTATCAAACAATCAACAAATATCTAAATTCACACACGAGAGGTATATATCTCAATATAAGTTAAATTTAAACTTATTTTTTAATGTTTAACTTTAATACATATCAATATATATAAATAATGTACCTTAACCAACTATAAATTATCTTACATAATGTGATCACAATTTAAGTTTATTTTATGCCAATGGAGAAAAGTACCATTCCATTCCTGAACAAACAAGCATTAACAATGAAAAAATTATTGTGTATTTTACTAGAAATGAAAAAAAAATCAACCATTACACAGAGAGAGAGGTCAAGCTATTTTCTATCTTTATATTAAAATGAAAATTTCTAATATGACATTATTTTATTTGTAATTCGTATTAATTACCAGTGTAATTTTGTACATTACGAATATATAAATATTTTTACACAAATAATTAATTAGAAATCACCTTATTTTTTACGTATAGTTATTTTAAAAATTAACACAGGTAAAAGTCGTAACATATATTTCTATATTAAACTTAAAATTTAATAAGGAGTACTGATTGTGAATTAATTTTAGAGTTGTTAGTTAATATTTTCTGGTAGCAATAGTGTGTTAAAAAAATTGGTATGAAGATATAGTAGGGGAAAAATAGTTACTATTTTCTGCAGATATTAATTAGGAAGCAAAGCAGAAATAGAGATTGGGAGCGGGAGAGTAGAAGTGCGCGCGTGCCAACTGCTAAGGCGGTCACGTGCGAAGACCAACATGGTTTTATATAAAGGCATGAGAGTTCTAAGAGTAGTAGCCAAGCAAGCACAGAGTCTTCTCCTAAATTCTCTTTTCTTCTCATAGAGTGTAATCTTGTTATTGTGGTTACTGCTTCACTCACACTTACACTTGTTTCTAACAACTTGAAACAGGGGAAGATACTGTTAGGAACAGAATTTGGATTTTGTGACACTCTTTTGTTTCACAAACATTACTAAATCTTTCTGTGACTCTGAAACTTATAATATATAACTAACTATCTTCCTTACAACTAACAAATGGAGACACGGTGCGAGATAACGCTTTCAAAGTTCAACAGGATTTGTGTGTTCTGTGGAAGTAGCCCCGGCAAGAAGAGTAGCTATCAAGATGCTGCCATTGAGCTCGGCAATGAACTGGTATGCTAGTTATCCATGTCTTCCTTTTCTCTACATTATGCTTTTGTTTTGTTTTCCTCAACATCTTCAAAACCTTTTCTTTCCTTTATTTTTCTTATGGGGTGTTAAATATTTTGCCTCAGTGTGAACTTCATCATGTGTAAGGTCACATTCTTTATAACGTTTTCATTTGGGTAAGGTTATTGATTCCCTTGAAACCATATCCCGTGTCTTGGTTATGTTTGCAATGAAAGCGATGATGTCTCTTCATCACGGACAGCAGCCTCAAAAGCATTCTGAAACTGTTAAACTTAGTGTAGTTTTCGTTTAGAGCTTGAAGCCTCCATTGTTTTTTTTTTTTTGCCTCTTGAGCTTTTGGTTCAGGGGCTCTGAACTGAGCTCTGTACGGAGTTAACAAGTGTCCTCTGCTGAGTGATTGAGCGTTGAGGAATAATTTTGCCTTTTACTTTCAGTCTTGCATTTTCAAACAGTGAATAATGTACTCTCGGGGATTGTTTTCTATAGGGTCATTCATTACTCTTTTTTTTAGATCATACACAATCATAACCACCACTATTATTGTTTACTATTTCTAGGGTGACTAATATTATTTTGAATGATGTTGGAAGGTTTCAAGGAACATCGATCTGGTGTATGGAGGGGGAAGCATTGGTCTAATGGGTTTGGTTTCTCAAGCTGTTCATGATGGCGGTCGCCATGTCATTGGGTAAGTAACATACACACTTTTTCCCGCACCGTTTTACTCTTTTTTTTTTGTTTCTTTTTAATTCTCCTTTCTCTTTTTTCCCACAAAGCTGTTGGGTAAAAGGCAAGAACAAGGATTCATAGTCAATGAGTAACCACTGTATTTTTTGTTAGTCTCTTTCACCATTGATGCTATATTTGTCTTGTAATTGTCTCTTGCAGAGTTATTCCCAAGACGCTCATGCCTCGAGAGGTATGTATATCTGATTCACCCAGTAGAAAAAGCTTAGCCCCTTTTTTCTTCATACTTTTAAGCTTTAAAGTATTCCTACTTGTGTTTTTTATTTATTTATTTAATATGTTTCTCAACTTCATCAAGGAGTCTTTTCATGCATTCTATTACAACCTGCACGAGAATGTTGTCAATTTTGAAAATGAAAACTTAGCTATTTTTGCATTTTGTTTTTAATAATCTGTTTCTGTCGACCAATGCTTGCCTGTGTTGTTGTCTTGTACACTAATACTCCACTGGAAAAAGTTTCATAAATTGGTTAAATGTATCAGATTTCCATCCCTGCAACTTTCATCATTACTAAATGCTCTCTTTCCTTGGATTCCTTTGTTTTGATGGTCCTTTGCAGCTAACTGGTGAAACGGTGGGAGAAGTAAAAGCTGTTGCTGATATGCACCAAAGGAAGGCAGAGATGGCCAAACATTCAGATGCCTTTATTGCCTTACCAGGTTAGACTGAGAATATACTTGTTTGCACATTAGAATCAGATACACTAACAAAAAAAGAAAAAAATTGAAACCATGATGTGCTCCACTCACTTTAGTTATGTTATATCTTGTTAATATTTTTTAAAAGAAGTATTAGATAAAAAAAATAAATGTGTTTGATATCTCAAATATTGTGTGTGTGTATTTTAAATAATATATTTTAGATATTCAAGTTATTCATACAGTGACTAAGAGGATTGATAAAAGTATGTAGGAAGAGAATTTTAAACTATTTTTGTGGTTATAGTATTTAGTAATGGCCATATCTCTGCATGATTCTTTGGAGGGTAGTTAACCGACATGTTTCCCGTTGATTTCTCGGTGTTACGACTACTTGGGTTGCTTTTGAGCAAAATGGTTTTGTCTAGAAAAGTTTACAAACTTTTTAAACTGACACTGGCTTTGGTGTTTTTCTTTGCTAAACATTTTTGGCAAAACAATTTTAAAGTGTTTACCACGCGTAATTATGGATACTACTTGACAAGGCGTCAAAAACTTGTGTGATGATTTGGAAGGCACGACACGTAATGGATAATGTTGACTAGTGTCCACTTATTTAGTAAACATTGTGGTATGGGGATAGGACAGGAATTTAGTAGTTTTAAAAAATTGTCTCTAACCAAACCATCTTTTTTGTGCCTCTTTTATTCAATTCAATTGACACTGCTGCAAAACCAACTTTCATGCCACATCCCAATGCCATGATTAGAGAGAGCAACCCTTCAAAGCTGGCTGAAAGCGATGTTGACCTTTCATGAACCCTTGATATATCTTGGACTATAAATTAGAGCTTCTGCGGCTCTGAGCTACTGTGGTTAGGTTCAGGTTGAATAAATACACCATTTTCCCCCTCAACTTTGGTTTGGACCGTGACGTGATTCTGCAAAACTTGCCTTATTTGTTCAAGAGGGAGAGTAAAGCAGGAGAACTTTCACCAGATAACGTTTCCAACTAGCACCTGCACCTGACACGGAATAATGCTTGACCCTTTCCTAAGACTTTTTTAACTGCTCGTTGTTATCATCCTCAGTGAATAATTGAACGCTGAAAATTAGTGACACAGAGGGAAAGAGAGAGAGGAGACGCTCCAAGACAATGCTGTCATTCACTCTATCTCGGGATATCCCTCGTACGAAAGTGATTCCCCAGGAGGGTCAATTCATGATCTCTCATGAACTCTCCCTTCACACTGCGAAATCCATGAATGATTCTGTTTGAACAAGAAGTTGGTAGTACTAAAATTCTAGAGTCTACAGTCACGTAACATGGTTGGTTAATCTTGGACATGGGGATTCATAGATCCCACAGTCAAACCAAAAAACAACTAATAGTTGAAATACAGCTTTCAAATTATTTAATTAAATTTCGATTTCACTTTTCAATTAAACCCTTCCAAATTGACTTTGTTTTTCTTATTTTCATTCTGTGTTTGTGCTTTCAATTCTTGAAGAAACTCATGCAAACAAATCACATGCAGGAGGATACGGGACTCTAGAGGAGCTTCTTGAAGTCATAACCTGGGCACAACTTGGGATTCATGACAAGCCGGTAATTGAATTGATCATCAATATTTTATGTTCCTTTAGTTTTGTGGTTCTTGCAGCCTAGTTGGTTTTGACATTCCAAAAATTGTAGGTGGGATTAGTAAATGTTGATGGATACTTTAATTCCTTGCTGTCATTTATTGACAAAGCCGTGGAAGAGGGATTTATCAGTCCAAATGCTCGTCACATAATTGTATCAGCACCAACAGCAAAGGAGTTGGTGAAGAAATTGGAGGTAATATGTCCTTACTAAAAAACTATATTTGCATATCGTTTAAAATAAAACAGATGTTGACTTTTACCCTTTTAATCAGCCATATATTCATTTTGAAAAGTCTAGTGAAGCATTGTGTGCATTATTATTATTCAACCCCTTTTCAATTTGATTCTCACAATTTGAAGCAACTGTTTTATTTATATAAAACCACTTTCTCAGATTTCATTGGAAAAGTCACATCAAAACAAAAGGTTTCTCTGGTTTCATACTGTATATGTAAATAGGTAAATAAAAGATTTGTAGACGCACAAAACAAAACTTTTCTCGGATATCCGAGGATATGCACATTTATGTCATCAAGCTTATTCTATCAATTGTATACGTAATCAACTTTTCTTGTGCAAAACTATGTAGTTGAGTAACATGAAAGAAGAAAGTGATATACATTTTTGTGTTTAATTCACAGGATTACGTTCCCTGTCATGAGGGTGTTGCTTCCAAGTTGAGCTGGCAGATAGAACAGCAGCTTGCATACCCTCAAGATTATGACATGTCAAGGTAGTTAGGTTACTTCACGTGCACGGAAGATGAGCCATATAGAATTTTGAAGCTGGAAGAAGTTATATTTTTATCGCTGTTCTGCTTTTATCCTTTTAATTTCTTGTGTAAATTACCAGGATTGACCTTAATATGTGATACTACTTTATTAGTTATTGTTATTACTTGTGAAACTTTGATTTTCTTGAAGTTGTAAGTACCTGCTTCTGAACTTACTATTATTTCTCAATGCCAATTAATTTTTACGTTTGACTGGCCAAGAGAATGAACACATTTTCCATATACAGTTATTATTCTTAATTTGAGTGAAAGGAGTTTAGAATATATTTTGCATAGATGATTAAAGCAAGTAACTAAGTAAGAATACACAAAGAACAGTGTCCATGAGTTGATGGGAGGTAGTGTACAGAACCATGGTCGGACTTAAATGTTGGGAAGTGTTAATAATTAAGAATGGGACCAAAAATGAGACAGAAATGTTGCAGGCCTGTCTTGAAGTAACTGGATTTTGAGTTCGAGAGGGCTAGGAGAGTGACAGAACTAAAGACAACAAACAAGAGACTAACTCACTCGACCAGCAAGCAGTACTGAGTGACCGGGGCCAATTCTTGGGTGGAAGTGCAATGGAAAGAAATGGTTGCATTCCTCAAATCAGTTGGACCAAGAGAGTGAGGTTTGTAGGACCCTTTTATCTCCCAGCGAATGGGACAGTGCCATGTGTTGGCAGGGGCAACATGGGATTTAAAGAAAAAGTTAAAGGGGTCATGTGCCACATGCATCTGAAGACAATATGATGGCCATCTTTGGTCCCCGGTCTCATCTAACAATTGCCAGTGGTTGAAACAACTGCTTCGTACATTTGGGGCTATTGCTTCAGAGATATCTCATGAACCTTTAAGTGGTTGTGTAGTAGTAGTCATCACTTCTCATGTATTCATATCTTCAAATTTGTAACATGCCATTGCAAGCCAACACCTCTCATTCCTTCTCCACTTCTTGTGTTGTTATTTCTTGAAACACTTGCTTCTTAAAAATGAAATCAAGGATTCAATTCACAAGTTGGTATGCATGGAAATAAAAAAGATGATTTTTTTACTTTTGCCTTAAGAGAACATGCCTCCAATATGCAACAGAATAAAAAGGGGAGGAGTTGACAGAATAATGTGTTATCCTCTTCCCTCTTTGAACATTGAAATCCAAAATGTTTGAAAATGAAGAAAGAAATCAATGTAATGATAGATGGAGGAAAAAGTAATGTGGTAGTACATGAGGACTTGGAAAGGTTTTCATCTTTAGCCAAAGAGTAAAAAAGGGAGGATAAGGTCATGAAAAAGCTCCTTTCTTTGTATCAGTCAACTTGTTTAAATTAAAGAGCTAGTCTTGGGTATTGACTATAATATACACAGTTGACTGTGCATTATGTAGTGCTAGTTTTGGCAAGCATATACGTCTAGGACCACTACCTTGTGAAAGCACCTTCTAAGGAATATTTTATTGTTATGTTTGGTAACATGGTTTGTATATTATGGTTCAACGTTTGTTTTCAGTTTTCTCAAGTTAAAAGGACGTGCATTATATTGCCAAATCTCTGTTGTAACCATTCACACCAAATTTTTCTTGACAGCTTTTGACAACAATTTCTTAATCTGTGTCTGTTGGATAAGGAAAATTTGATATCAAACGATTTCATTGTTTCACCATATACAGAAATTTACCCATATATGTCCAAATGTATTAGTCTAAATAATGTCGACAATTATCTCTTCTCTTCCTCTGTCCTTTTCTTTTAACCGACAATGGCCCTTTTCTTTTGTATTCAATAAAAATAAGTATATGTTATCAAGAGTGTCATAATCATGGCCATGGCTCTCTTCATAATATTGAACCCAAAATTGGTCCCCAATGTGAAGACCAAGTTTAATCACATTAATTACCCCATATGCCTTCCCACTTTTCTATAAAATTGCTAATGAACTTCTTCAAATTATCATCAACCTATGATTGCCTTTTCTTATTTCTTAAACTAATCACCTTTTAAAAACAATGTCAGACCAACTTTATCACTAATTACTAATCTAAGATTCATTTACTTCTGCAAACAACGTCCCTTATCTAACACTAATCCTGAAAAAGTAACATCAACGTGAAAGAACTGTCCTCAGAATAATAATTAAAAACCATATATATTTGATCAATTTTAAATAGTTTTAGTTATTCATAAAAAATAAATATTAATTAGTTTATGTATTTTAATGTAGTCATTATTATTATTATATAGCTTTTGTTGAATAATTTCTTTCAATATTTGTTAATGTTTAAAAAAGAGAAAGAAAAAGTTATGAACCTCCTGTTGTATTATATAAATAAAAAATCACGTTCAAAGAATGGTTCAACTAATATTAAATAAAGTTAAACTTAACATGAACTTTCGGTCTTAAAAAGTTTGAACACATGCAAAAACATTCCTGACAGAGAATAACTTCAATATCCCAACAAAATCAAATTAATGTTAAAAAACCACCTAGTATCAAATAAATCAAAGACATAAAGGAAAGAAAAAATATATGTAGCCCGCTTTTAGGGCACACGAAAATCTTTACATGTTTAACCACTTCCAACGCCAAAGAAAATCGCTCGATCGTAATAAATTACACAATAATATTTATAATTATTTTTCAGCACACTATTCTAGTTATATATTTTTCATTTAAGATTATTGAAATCTAAAATATCATGAAAACTATTTATTAAATACAGAATAAGGCAATAATTTTTTTTTATTTTTAATAAATTTCAATTAATAATAGAGCATATTTAGTAATATTATACTCCCTCAATTTTTTTTATAATAATCAAATGAGAGGTTTTACTTAATTCTTTTATGATAAGCAATATAGATTATATCGTGCATTTGCTCTTTTTTTTCTCACAAAAATAGTTTAATTATTGGTAAAATACACCAATGTCTTAAGCTGTTTAAGAGTCTAACTTTGTTTTTTGTGTGTAACTAATTTAGCTACCAACATTATGTTGTTATTGGGAGTTAAACTTGAATATCTTAAGTGTGTGTGATTTCATGTACTCTTTATATAAAATTCATAAACACTTTTTGAATTATTAGAGTATATTTATTTACATGTTTATTGATAAGAATGAGCGAATGCAGTGACTGTAAAAAAGATACATCAGGTTTTCATTTGTTCCCATTTATATTTCAAGGAAATGTTACATCGTGTTATATGATTGGTTGAAAATTTCAAAATATTTCCACCAATCATATCTTCGTATCTATTTTGAGTTTTCTTTGAAAGTGAAAGCAGAAAACAATGGGTTTCTCATTCACTTTTCATTTTTCTTTCCTTTCTTTTTCTCAATATTCATGCACATCTAATTAAAAAGAAAGACAAAAGAAATACTAAGTCAGAAACTATGTTTTCTATGCCTTGCCAATCATGCAAAAAACCATTGGCTGACAAAAACAGTGTGTTGATTTAGTCTTGCTTCTTCTTCCTGATCCCTATGTTTTTCTTCCTGCACCCCCACAATTTAATAAATCTCAAAATTGGCCTTGACGTTTTATTTGAAAAAGGCACCATGATTCAGTTTATATGACACTGTTCATCTTCTTCATTCATCTCAGACGTTGATGAAGAGTTATTTTACTCGTGCGAAACAAGGTGGAGAAGTGGGTTGCGTTGCTGAAGTCTTGTTTGGCTTCTAGAGGTAAAAATTAAGGTTTTTTAGGAGGATTGGTGGTTATGGCGTTTTTATGGTTACCAGAAATCGGGATCTGAGAGTGTGTTACGGATTCATCAATCCATAACTGAATCATTTTGTTTTTCAAATGAGGGGTGTTTTGAAAGCAAATTTTGTATAAATTGTTGATTTCTGGATTGTTGATCCGGAAGCCTAATTTTTGTTATGGATTGGTGGATCCGGAATGTTTTTTCTAAATTATGGATTTCTGAATCTGGAATGCATATTTTGAATTACGGATTGGTGGATCCAAAATTTTTACCGAAAGCACCAATCCGAAATTTTGCTGGATTCCATAATCCAGAATGCAAAAAAATAAAAACGGATCCTCTATTCCATAAAGCTATTGGACGGTATTGTTCGGATACATATGAACTACAGAAATGAAAATCCAAAGAAAAAACGGAGCTGCAAATCCGAAAAACAAAAAATTTACTTACCTTCAAGAGAAATCACCCTCCTTCCATCAAGTTTTTGAGACACTACCCTAAACCACCCATAGAAACACGAGATGGAATGGTGTCGTTGAGAGAGGAATGGAGTCCGTGGAGAGGCAATGAAGTCAGCTGAGAGAGAAATGGAACGATGGTGTTAAGAAAGAGAATGAACGGGGGGATGTTGAGAGGCAAACGAAGAAGAAAAAAATAGTTTAAGTTTAAGTGCATTTTAGGGTTCTTAAAAAATAATAGAGACAATTTTGTCTTTGCAAGACATTATGGGATTGCAGGAAATAAATGTAGGGGTGCAGGAAGAAATTACCATTTAGTCTATAGATACCGGACCAGAAAAATGTAACTTTTTGGGCCCTACTTTTGGGCTTTATAATGGGCCAAGCCTACATAAAAGTTCTCTCTAAAGTTCTTATTGTGGTTTAGCTTTAGAAAAGAAATGAAAAAACGCAACATGGACGAGGGTTTTGGCATGTGATTTTCCTTGTCTTGTCGGCAAAATCATTCATCAACACAGTGCTATGGCAGGCTCACACCTTCTTTCTCACTCCCAATCCCTTACCAAAACCTATAACCACTCCTTTAACCAGAACCCTTTAACTCAAAAGCTACTTCTACCCTTCAAATTCAAAGCCACCCTCAAACCGCGTGCTCTTAGAGCGGTTCTCTCCCAGAACGCTTCTCAAACCGCGGTAGAGGACTCAAAAAAGGCTCCTTTTCAACACTGTTTCACCAAATTCGAAGATGGGTATCTGTACTGTGAGGGCCTCAAGGTACATGACATCATGGAATCTGTTGAGAGAAGGCCTTTCTATCTTTACAGCAAGCCCCAGATAACTAGGAATGTTGAAGCCTACAGGGATGCGTTGGATGGGTTGAACTCTGTAATTGGTTATGCCATTAAGGCCAACAATAACTTGAAGATTCTGGAACATTTGAGGCACTTGGGCTGTGGAGCTGTGCTTGTTAGTGGGAATGAGCTTAGATTGGCTCTTCGTGCTGGATTCGATCCCACAAGGTTAAATAACAATCAACCGATTAATGTGTTGTTGTGTTTTTTTCTACCCACATTGCATGTTGTTTGGCATTTTTTGTATTTTGTGCTGTTAAGAATTTCATGTAACTCTTAGTTTATTTCTGGGTTGGATGGACAGGTGTATCTTTAATGGGAATGGTAAAATCTTGGAGGACTTGGTCTTGGCTGCCCAGGCAGGTGTGTTTGTCAACATTGATAGTGAGTTTGACTTGGAAAACATTGTAGAGGCTGCAAAAAGGGCTGGAAAGAAGGTCAATGTTTTACTTCGGATTAATCCTGATGTAGATCCACAGGTATGTTGTTGTCCAGTTTTTGCTTCTTGATTAGTCATGTTTGACTCATGAATATTGTAAGGCGTTGGCAATTTTTGCAGATTAGTTGTATTGTCTTTCTGCGTATTGATAATTGTAGGCAACTGAAGTTGAACAGATCGAAAGAGGCTTCCATTGAAAAGAATAAATGTTTAATTATTTAAAATGTGTTTCTTCTACCAGGAGTAATGTGACTAAAATAAGTTTTCTGGTGTAGAGTGAACATTATTAATGACACTCGTCGAGTTTCTAATTAATGCATTGCTTAGGGCGTTTGATTGCAAACAGCTTTGCGTAATTTTCACAATTAATTAACAATGTTCTCAAGCAATTACATATTCCATTCATACGATATCTTCCTTTTACTGACATTATAAAATCCCCCATTTCAGCACTTCTAGTATTTTCCTTTACTCTTCCTGCATTTATCTTCACTGTACCATAACTTTTCTGTATTAGATGTGATTTGACTGGTTAGTGCACGAGTTGGGATTGACTGATTAGTGCAAAGCTCACCATGGGCAGACCTGAAACCTCGGATTTCTAGCTCGTATCTGCATCATTTAAGTTTATTATTTGAAAATATTTAAGCTTCTAACTTTGTTATCCTTAGGTCCATCCTTATGTTGCCACTGGGAATAAGAACTCTAAATTTGGCATTAGAAATGAGAAGCTGCAATGGTTCTTAGATGCAGTGAAGGAGCATCCTAATGAGCTCAAACTTGTTGGGGCCCACTGCCATCTTGGTTCAACAATTACCAAGGTCAGATGGAAATCATTATTGTTTTTGCTGATTTTTTTTGCTTTGCTATATGAAGGTATACACCTTTTTTATATTTATGTTTTTTTTTCCTTTATTTGTGTTCAACGTTCATGCTTAGGTCAATTTCAAGTTTTGCACTACTTTATGTTGATTCTTAATCTTTATCTAAATATTGCTGTTTTCTTTTTCCAATCTTTCAGGTAGACATTTTCAGGGATGCAGCCACCATTATGATCAACTACATTGATGAAATTCGAGCTCAGGGTTTTGAAGTTGATTATTTAAATATTGGAGGAGGACTTGGGATAGATTATTATCATTCTGGTGCCGTCCTTCCTTCACCTAGAGATCTCATTGACACTGTGAGGACTTATCATTTCATCTTTACATTTTATATGTAATTAAGTTTGCAATTGCTTACTAGTATAATGAATATCAGTAATGAGCAATGGCTAATAAATAGGTGTTCTTAATATTGCAATGTTGTACAATTAAAAATTAGCATTTACCATTTTGTAATTTTGAGATGCACGTAAACTTGATAAAGAAGTCCTTTAAGAACTAATACATTTTATTTATTAAATTACACAGTACATCTTTTTGTTACATTATTTGAAGAACCTGATCAATGTCATCTATTGAGTTTTGTTTAGTTAATTATAGTTGTTGAAGATGCTATAGTTCAAAGGACCAAAATATCTCATCAATTACTAGATTTCATTTGTCAATTGTGATCGCATTTCTTAGCAGTTATCTTGTTTTATTGAGATAGAAGCTTTCATGCATGTTGAGTTTTCATAGAAATAACTATTGGACCTTTTGTATGTGCCAAATGACTGGTGCTGGAGGTCCTTGATGAGCACAGTTTATGTGTGATAACTGATAGATAAGCAGTTTGTATTAATCATGTTGATTTGATAATATCTCATGTTTGCCAAGGTTGGCCTTTGAAGGAGGTCCACTGGGATCGGAAGATATTTATATAATAGATTATGACTATGTGGTATTTATTTGAGTCCTAGAAATAACATATACTATGAACACTTTTTAATACATATGTTTGTAAGTGTTATATATCATAAGGAGCATATGCTTCTGCACTGCCAATCTATATCAGTCTTTGACCTGTTATACTGCCCCTTTATCGCAGAATAAGTAAATTGGACTATGTTTTATTAGCCGTGCACATGTATACCTGTTGATATCAGTTTTTTGTTTTGTGGTTGGAGTAGGTACGAGATCTTGTTCTTTCCCGTGGTCTTAATCTCATCATTGAACCAGGGAGATCACTCATTGCTAACACATGTTGCTTAGTTAACCGGGTAACAGGTGTTAAAACTAATGGATCTAAAAACTTCATTGTAATTGATGGAAGTATGGCAGAGCTTATCCGCCCTAGTCTCTATGATGCTTACCAGGTAAATATTAAAAGTGCCAAAATTTTGTTATATCTTCTCATCAATACATCAAGATTGTTGTGAATGTATAACAGAGACAGTTTGTTCTTATGATAAGTTTGTGTGTGATGGCTTCCATTCTGCTAACTATTGCACTGGAAACTAATGAAGAATTCTAGACCCTATGAATGCTTGTGCTTTCCAATAAACATATAAAGTAGCTCAAAACTTATCCAACATATTGATACATTATGGTTTTGTTGGGATGCCACAACCTCCACCCCCTTGTGTGCCAAATATAGCATAAAGGGAAAAACAACAATCTTGTATTTTGTGATTTGGATCTCATCATGCCACAGAATGCAATTACTTTTTTGGTTCTTTTTTTCAAATCTGGTTGAATCTTGACACTATTGATTGGAAAACAGATTAAAAGTGACCTCAGTTAGATTTAACATGGCATTTAAAGTTGTCATCTAAAGAATGAAATGCATTCTAAAGAAACTTGGATGTTGAGAGAGCAAAAGGTCATTTTGTCTACCTCATGCTGATGGGTTGTGTCAGTTTTTGTTTGCATGAATTTTTATTAGTGACATCTGATTTTTGGGTGCAGCATATAGAGTTGGTTTCCCCTACCCCATCAAATGCTGAGATAGCAACCTTTGATGTGGTTGGCCCTGTCTGCGAGTCTGCAGATTTCTTAGGAAAAGGAAGAGAACTTCCTACTCCAGCGAAGGTAATATAGTATTTTTTTTTCTTAAATTTAAATTTAACTATATGCTTAAATAATAAATGTGCAAAATTTGTGTCTCATCCGAATTTTACTGGCAGGGTACTGGTTTGGTCGTTCATGATGCTGGCGCTTATTGCATGAGCATGGCATCAACATACAATCTAAAGATGCGGCCTCCCGAGTATTGGGTATGAAGTTGCTTTTCTCCACTTGCTAACTTCGTTGAGCAGACTTCTTTATATTTGATAATCCTCAATGAAACTATATTATCAGCAAAACCTTTTTGAATAAGAATAAGGTCTTTCTAATGATTTTTCTGTTTGTTCAAGGTCTTTGCAAAATCATTTGAAGTTCTACATGTGTTTTGAAAAAACAAGTTATACAAACTGAGGATATTGCTTGTTATAATTAATGTTTGAAAGATGTAATACTGAATAGCTCGCTTCTTGTTGGTGATGGTTTTTTAAGATTTACTCGCTTTGTAGAATCCCATGCAAGTTTTAAACTAACAATTAATTTTAACTCATCTTGATTTGTTATAAAGCATGTCATTTTTATTGTGTAAAATATTTTAGGTTGAAGATGATGGATCAGTGAGCAAAATAAGGCATGGAGAGACTTTCGAAGACCACATTCGGTTCTTTGAGGGCCTTTGAGCTGGTAATTTATCCTGTAGGAAAGGAAGCTCGAAAATTGTTGTGTATTTTGGATTTTGGATCTTTCCTAGTCACTGAATGCATTTTAGTTGTGTTTCTTCTATTCTAGTTCAATGCTGACACTTCTGATATGAAACCAAAATAAAGTTGATTTCAGTTAGATTTTATACTGCATTTAATCTTTTAGTAGTAAAGATTAAGTAAACGAAAAAATAAATAAATCTTTCTAGACTTTCAATATAAGAAAAATCCTTTAGTATGTGTGTACTTTTTGGTGTTGTTTTTAGTGACCATTTACTGAAATTAATTGCTGTTGTAGGTTTTGTGAATGTTCTTGCCCTTTTATGAAATCGTGATTTGCTCCTTTTAATTTTTTTCTGTTTTTTCTAACACGGTTTATTATGAAGCACGTTACTTGTTGACATATTAACACAGTAGTGTCACAGTAATGTAAAATAAAAATATTTAATTAATAGTTATAGATTACGAACAATTCAACAATTGTTTATCTGTTTGCCACTTGTAATATATTCATGTCAACGTTTAATTGATTCCTATTGATTATAAGATTTTAGATGTCTTATTTTTTTAGTTTACTATGTTGACACTATTTTCCAAGACTTTTATAAATATTTTATTTTGAGTTTCGTTAAATGAAGGGGGGATTAAAATAATTTGTAAAACTCATAAATTTAAATTAGTAAAAAAAAGTTGGATAATATTCGTCTTTTCAATTGTGATTTTTTTCCTCTCAACAAAAACGCGTTTAAATTATTCCCACAGGTCACTCATGTCATGACTTCTGTGCGATGTTTGTTCTTTGCGAATATAAAGTACTCACTACATTTCAGCTTTTTCTTTTAAGACTTTCTTTAATTTTAAATGAGAGCATTCGTGTTAAAAAAATATTTGTTTGCACTGTTCTACTACAAAAAAACATAATATATTTTTTATTTAAAAATCTTCACAATTTAAAACTTTTTAAACTAATCATCTTAGGTTCCTCCTTCTTAATTTGAAAATACGTATTTTTTTTAATGTGCATTTTCTAACTGTTTATAACTGTTATTTCAACGTTAGCTTTTCAGGACAAAGAAATAAATATATTTAAGTTAGAGGGACAAAAATCAAACAATTAAAAAAAACTAAAATCAAATTAATTTTTGTTGGATGTGGGGAAATATTCATATTCTTTAAAAATAAAAATAAATACTATAATGAAAGTGTTAGGTAGAAGTACGAAAAAGAAAAGTGACGCAATGGCTGCTGTACGACATTTTTGGTATGTAATAAAAAATAGAGATTAGGGTGAGTTGAAAAATTATGCATAATTATTCTTCATTTTATTTATACATTTTCCTTTTTTTCACTATATTATTTATTACATTTATTTCTCTCTTTATTTTTCTTCTTGTATCTCTTATCTATTCACTCAGCTCAGAGTGGACCTTTGTCATCACTCTTATCCTTTCTATGTTTGCCTAAAAATATTACAAAATTCGTAATTACTTTTAAAAACATTCTATATCATACAAAAGTGCAATTTTGGCAATAATTTGTTAGGAGAAAATTATCATTTCATAAAAATAACTTCTTAAAATGACCCATTACGGTTCGGAAAACGCATTGGTTTTCACTCTTACTTATTTGTTGTAGACTTCTTTAAAGAGAAAGGAGGAGAAAAAATAAGTACTATCGGAAGAGTTACTTCATTCCTTCTTCTAACGAGGAATCAAAGTAAGTCATGCGTTTTTTTTCAACAGGAGACTCCACCTTTATACTTGAGAGCCATTTTCTGTCTGACCCGAATTAATAATTGTTCAAAGCTCGTTAAACATACTGAGTTCAATGGTCCGAGTTTATTAAGCTTGATGGTTCAAATTTACGACCACAAGGTTAAGTGACGTGTGTTCTACCAAATGAGTTAATGTTAGGTAGTTTGTTAGTTTATAAAATAGTGTACAATGTATTCAATATAATGATTAATTAGTTTTTATCTCTAAATTAATTATATTAAATAATTTTCTTTTAATGTTACTTATTAACTGATGGGTTGAACATTTTTTTAATATAACTAGTGTAATGTTGTTCGTAAATTACAAGAGATCTTTTTTTATCTCATACGAAGTCTACATGCATGCATACTTTTTTGGTTTTTTATTTTCTATTATAGTTGTGCTAGCAAGCATATTTTTGTAATTTTTAAATTGTGTTGTGTAATTTTTAAAAAAAATTTGTGTTGTGTAATTTTTTCTATATTTTGTTGAAGTCGTGCTTGATAGGATTTTTTCAAAAAAATATTATGTAAAGTTGTGTTTGCTAATATGGTTTTTATTTTATTTTTAAATCGTGTTTCCTAGCATATTTTTTTTATTCTTTATTATTTTTTTAAAATTATTTATTTATATGCTAATTTAATATATTTTGGATAATTTAAGATATTAGTGTATTTAAATATTTTTTAAAATAGTTAACTATTTAGTTAATTTAATTAATTAATAAAATTGTTTATATTAATTGAATGCAATCTTGACAAATTTAAATTAGTGTACTAAAACATATATCTTATTAATTGAAATAAAAGGGAAAAAATCATTAATGAGAACAGATAAAACAGTCATATAATATGAAAATCCTTATTACAAGGTATTGGCTGATAAATAACTTAGAAGATCAGACACATTGTTTTTTCTGTTCTTATTAACCATATTTGTCGTTTCATTTCAATTAATCTGATTCCAACAATAACATATTGTAACGACATTCTTTCAAATTTTCTGAAATTGAATTCAATTAACTTAATAAATTATATCAATTAATTAAATTAACTAAATATTTAACTACTTTTTACAATAAATAATTTAAATATACTTGACTGCATTAATATTTTAAATTATTCAAAATAAATTTTATTAACATATAAATAAATAATTAAAAAAATAAAATTTCAATAATAAATAAAAACTTGTTTTAATATATCACCATTCTTTATTATTTTTATAATTTAGAAGTAGTTGACTAAAAAAAACCGCGTTGAGCCGTTATATCTTACCGTGTACTCCGCCAACGTATTTCTTACACCTTTTCTTTCATTCTTCCAATCCCTCTAATTTGCCTTTTATCTCTTCAACATTATACCCCTTTCTCCTCACTCAAACCCAAAACCTTTTTAACAAATCGGGAAAAATACAAATGATGTAACACTAAAAAACAACTACAACATGAACATGAAACTACAGATATCATAAATACAAAACCAATCTTTTTTTAGGTAGTTGGGAATAGTTAATTACAAGCATGAGTGATTCTTCTTTCAACACTCAAAATGAAAGAGACTAATATATATAACTTAGCAAACAAGAATGGCCCAAAAAGAAGAAAAAAAAAATTGTTGATGAAGAGCAGAGAAGATACAGAGGAAGTATAATCATATGAACTCTTTCTAACAGAGCTAGGTTCCAAAAACTGGAAAGTTATGGAATCAGATCATACACCCAATTCCATATTCTATTAATCTAATGAAAAAATCAATCTTCAAAACCAATTTTCTTCCAAATGGCATTTCTAACACTGCGCAAGTCCCTACCTTTGAGGGTCCTCCCTTTTCCTTCATGCACAGAGAGGGAAGCTCCTCTGTTCCTAGCAAGATACTCATGAGGGGGTATTCGTTCTCCTCCATCATTATCATCATCATCATCATCACTAACACAATTTCTCTTATCGTGCTCCTCATAGTTCTCCTTCAAAATCTTGGACCAATCGGGAATATTCACCGGCATTGAGGATGAAGCCACAGGGTTGACTCTGCCACCACCCTCCACCTTTTTGAACCCTTTCTTACCAGATCGTGACCACTTCTTCGACTCTGTTACGGTATTATTGCTGTTGGATAAGTTCCAGTTCCACACGTCAGCTTCATCCAATTCCATGTCACCCTCTGTAGCTTTTGCCTCCAAATCGGTGCTTGATGATCCAAACATGGAACTTACCTTGGAAAGAAACCCCTTCCTTGATGCCATTGAATGAAGCTTTGAGTTTCAGAACCTCTTAATAATTGATGTCTATTTCTCTCTCTCTTCTGTGTCTCTGTTTTGGCTATGTTTGTGATTTTCACACTCTTGACTATTGCTCCTTCTCATTTATATAATTGCTTTTTGGTTGTTACGGATAAAGCCAATGAAATCCACTTTTTCTCTACTCTACATGCGTTACAATTAATTAACAAATATTAACTATAATATAACTATAGCAAGGGTTCTCACGTGATTTTACATTAACCCTTCCCTTAATTGCCTCATCTTCGTTTTCTGATCCAATATTTACCTCGTGACCACAGCTTCTTCTTCAATATAAAATTCCTTGCACACCAAGAGGAAAAAAAATGGCTCACGTTACTCAATAGGAGTGAGTGATACATGCACATGAAAAAAAAGTCACATTCTACATATGATATATAGCTAGAGTTTAAAAAACCGCTACGTAACTTTCAAAAGTGAAGCATTGTCATGCGCTGAAAAAGTTTTAGATATTACTTGTCCGTTTTTTAAATATTAATTAAAAGAATACTTTAATCTAAGATAACATAAAGAATCAAGTATATGTCATTTTTAATTTAATTAAAATATTATCATAGTTTTTTCAAAAAATTCAGAAACGAAGAGATTCTTTACTCAGTTGCTTCTCTGTAACAAGTCTGATAGGAGAAACATAGACAGAGTTATCCGATTTCCATGAGTGAGACACTTGAACCAATGGGATCTCTGTTCGGCGACTGAATAAAGTTAAAACAAATACTAAAATTAAAACATTTCGATTGCCTTTTAATAAAGGTTAAGAGTCAGAGGTTTTCTTTTCTCCCGCAAACAATTCTTCCTCCCTTGTGTCACATTTAATTAAGAAAATACATAAAATGAATAATTATAAATAATGCTAGCAAGATCAGCTTAATTTAGAAGAGTTTAGGTAATTTAAATAAAGTCTACTACATTTCCTATGCATCTAACAAAAAAAATCAATATATTCCCATTATTATTACTATTGAGAAAAAAAGGTAAAGAGTTCTATTATTTATTTATATATTATTAATATAATAATTTTATAATATGTCTCTTGTTTCTTATAAATTATTCGTTTAATGTAATAGTTTTTTAATTTTTATCTCGTTTTCAATACAAATTCGTAAAAATAGTTTGTTATATTTAAAGACGTGTCTATATCTTGACACGTTATCATAGAGTTTTGTCACGACACGACCTGGTCATTATTATTAATTAGTTGTTTGAGGGGAAGGAAAGTTTTGATCATCCCTAATAGCCTAATCCTATTATCCCTTTGGTACATTGTGCATGACTATTACCTGGTATGAAATCTTTAATCATATTTAAATATAAATTTATAATTTAGTGCTATTAAAAAAAGATTTATATTTTTAAAATAGCGTTTAGTTAAATCTAACACATTAGTTTTGAAAGAGTTTGATGGGAACTATTCCCAGAATTAAAATATTGTAGGAACAATGAAAGATGTTTTATAGGTGTCTCAAAAAAGTAATTAACAATACTATAGAATTTCATTTTTGTTTCTTTATAGTTGTATAAATCAAAGAGAGTGGTGTCAAAGTGATATATTATATTGTTTAAAATAAAATAAAAAAATACACGGTTTTGACGTTGTTTTTCTTTGTGATACTACAAGCATTAAAAAAAAGGGCTAATAATGACTAGTTGAGAAATGCCTATTCATAACCCCAAGACGTGAAGGGTTTTGATATGCAATGAGTTGCTCAAAATGCAAAAGAAAACAAAGAAAAGGTAAAAACAGGGGCCGAATTAATTAAGCTGAAAAATGGCTCACCACTCAGTCGAATTGTTGGTTCGTTTTCGAAACAAATGACTTCAGATACATGTTCAATTTTATGCTGTTTGACAGAGTTAAAACCCCAAAACATAAACCTTAAACAGAAACCACAATCATTGGTGATTGTGTCTTCCTGTCCGAAAATCACGGGTATCAATTAGTCAGCCTAATTCTTGATTAAAACTATTAATACTGATCTTAATTTAAGTGCTTTGGAGTACATGTTTTTCTTTACGTTTGGATAAGAGATGAACCATAAAATTATATCAATGCACATGTGTAACTAAGCTTTTAAAGCGTTTCTTTATTACAAAATATAACAATTATTAACCGCGCCGAGCATCACATTCAACAATTCCTAACTAGTTTCCCAATACATTATTAGTGATTTGAACTAACATAATAGGTTGCTTTTGGTTTTATAATAAAATCAATATGAAAATTTGAGAAAAAAAAATATTGATTTAGAATGAATATCATTTCGATACATCAAAATAATTTCACACTTTAAGAATCAAGATAAAAAAAATACTCAACAAACTGTCTCTTCTTTAATCCATTGATTCTTTTAAGACAAAACTATAAAATCTATACTAAAGTCAAAACAAACCATGTAAATTTCATACCAACGTGAAAAAAAATAATACGGACTTGAAGTTGCTGATAAAAAAAATATGGACTTGAAATTAACATATATAAAGTTTCTTATTTTTCAACATGGTCCATTGAATACATAGAACAATATGTTGAATAGACTTCACTCAGGGAAAGAAAAACAATAGGCTGGTTCAGGTTTTTTTAATATAAATCAATTCGAAAAATTGAGTATAACTAATTTAAAAGTTTTAAACTCGATTGATGTTAATATTAGATTGTAGTGATAGGGAAGATTTCAATCTATTTTAAGTTTTCGTTTAAATTTGGGATTAATAGGATTGTGAACTATCTGATTTCTCCACCTTAATTAAAAAATTAGAATCTGGTTACTAATAAATAAGTTAGAAAATATCTATCTCACATGAATATATAATTTTTTTTATGTGAGAATAAACGTATAACATGAAATAAAGTTGTTGAATAATATAATAAATATTGATACAAGTAACTAAGGTCAAAATAATAATTAATTAAAAAAATAAATGATAATAAGAGAAAAAAAAACTAGGAATGACATTATTTACTAAAAGGATTATAAAGTTCAAGAGAATACTTAACTATAAAAAAGATGGATAAGACATAAGAAAAAATTGACACATTGAGTGTTCTAGTAACAAGAACTACTATATCTTTTGCTAGAACATTTGACACCATCGTGAGGCACATAAAATTAGTCATGTGTCACTCAAGTTATAATAAGATATGTGAAGCACAATTAGTAAGGGTGGAGGAATTTTCAGGACAAACTCTCTTCAAAATGGATCAATCCATATTGAATTAAGAAGATGATCAAGAAAGGAGCATATGACTTGGATGTTGGATGAGGGAGTTATTGCTAGAGCATGGAATGCAACAAATTTACAATTTTATTAAAGTTATATTGTTATTTTGTTTGACTTTTAAGTTATTTTTTTGTCTAGCTTTTTTAAATAACATTCCTAAGATGGAGACAATAAATTTTATGAAACTTTTTTGCTAAACGATATTCATGTAGAAATTGAGAAAATAATGCATGATTATTTTAAGAATCTTTATCCTAGTGATTATCAAATCATCAACACACGAGGAAAGAACAAGTGATCACTCTAGGGATCTTTATTCCAATGATTAATTCCCTAACACACAAGGAAAAAACGGATGATCGCTCTAGAGATCTTTATTCCAAGGATTAATTCCCCAACACATGAGAAAAGGGATAACCATAACTTTAGGAATCTTTATCTTGGAGATTATTAAATTTGCTACATATAGGAAAAGAGGCAACAAAATCTTAAATACATTATTGTTTAGTGCACAAAGTTTTCTTATAAAGTCAAAAGCATATTATGAAGCTCGCATTCCGATACCCTGCACGTGGAAAGAGAATGCATAAAATTTAATAATCTCGAAGTCATAAGTGGATGAAATAAATTGCATTTCAATCCCGCGTTAAGTGATAAGAAGCTTTTAGATATATCATCTTATTCAGCATATGAAATTATTTATAATTTCTAAGTCAAAAGAGCGTAAATAAGATTTTGAGTTACCTTAAGCAAATTAGATTTGGAAGCTTATAGTGATAGATAAAATTTTGATCTAGCGAATCTTCGCTTAAACTTAAGGGATTGTGTATTGATTGGTAAGATTTTGATCCACCTCAAGATTAATTAACAAAATTAGGATCTGATTAATAATAAATAATTTAAAAAATATTCATCTCAATAAATTGATAAGAATTTTATCACAATCAAGCTAGAATAAATATGTAGTATAGAATAAATTTGCTGAATAATACAATAAATCCTATTACAAGTAGTTAGGATCAAAATAATAATTAATTAAAAAAATAAATGATAATTATGAGAAAAAAAAACAGTTGGAATATGGACCTTATTTCTATCAAAAGATATAAAAAATAATATTTAACTATAAAAAGGACTAAATAAGACCTAGAAAGAAAAGGACATTGAGTGCTCTAACAAAAGAAGTCATCATATCTCTTGACTATAACAATAAGTAATTTTTGTTTATACCTTTTAACTTGACATTGTTAGAATTGTTGTTGTATACATAAAATAAATAATTTGAATATATATATATATATATATATATATATTTATTTTTATTTTCAAAATTACTTTTGAGAGTAATGTTTTTGTAAGATTTAATATTTAACTATCACATACTTAAAAATTAAATAAACTCAACATAAATCAACATTAATAGTAGTGATTTTATTTATAGTAATATATTGTCTAATCTTTTTATAAATATTAATAGAAAAGAGAGAGAGAGAGAGAGGGCGAATATATTCTTTAGATAATTTATTCAGTAGAATAAAATATAAAACAAATTTCCCTCCCTTCCAATAATAGAAAACAAACATGAGAAGATAATGGTTTTAGAATTTAGACTAATTAATTAACCATTCAAATTTCTCAAAATTTTCCTCTCCATTTTTCTTGTCTAACGATGCAAATAAATAGAGAATATTCAAAACGAAAATGCACATCTATTTTACAACTATAAGATGCTTCCCGTATAATAAGAGTAGATTTCTACGCGTACTCCAAACTTACTTTTCTGCGATTTATTCTTTAGAATATGCCACTTCCTCAAGGTTTTAATAAATATTCTAAAACGGGACTGATGATTAAATTGATAATGACATGCATTACTTCAATATTTAATGATTCAGCATGATCAAACTTATATTAAGAAATAATTATAATAATTAGATAATATTAAATAGCATAACGTCGTAATCTTAAAATATTAAAAACTAAAAGTAAAACATAATTTTTTTTATCAGATATAATATATATATATATATATATATATATATATATATATATTGTAATAAGGTTTTTATTGAGGAAGGTAAAAGGATGGTCCCTAACTCGTAGTAGCACATTAGAAAAAGCAAGGTAGAAACAGAAAGTGGCGTGTAAGTTATGAAAAGAAGACCATATATGTTAATTGAACTCGGTGATTCCACCAACCAAAATGGCTTAGAAAAATGAACCAGGCCTAATAAAGCATGCCTTGTCCCCTTTGTATATTAATCTCCACACTGATTTCAACCTTTCAAAATATCTTTGTTCTTATATATTGTTGTTCAATAAGAGTATTGTTGTTCTATAAGAGTATAAGAGTATTGGTAAATTAGAATATTTAATATAGTTAAGAATATATGACTTCTTCTTAGTTAGTTTTTTTTTTTTTTCCTGATATATACTAAAATTTCCATATCTTTTGTGTTTGATTTTATTATTAGTCTAATTCAATAATAAATGATATATTTTTGTTCTAACCAACTCGAGGTAGGTCGAAATATGGATGAGTTCCTAATGGTGGTCTCCTTTCAAGCTCTAGTGATTCAACTTTCGGAAAACAAAGGAGTTCCTACTGCGATGACACTCTGACGCTCAAGTCAGTAAGAACACAAAATTATAATGAGTATATGATAGAATATGAGTTAAAAGTACTTCATGTGTTGTGTATTAGATGATATGAGATGATCCTTTTTGTAGACCAAATTGTAACCTAGCACTGGAACCTTCTCCAAGTGGCTTAGGATAAGTGTGTAAAAGATAGACCTCCTTATTTCTATTCACTTTGATATATATTGACCATATCCTACGTAACATAGTCTGATTCTACCTTTATTGAGCCATTAAGGATGATTAAGTCTAATGAATAAAGGATGACTCACGTTTCCCGTTAAGGATAGAATTTCGATTCTCATATTATGCGTCAGTCCAAACCCATCTCTCTACACTTTTATTTAAAACTTATTATTTGAAATCTCTTTATTTATGCTAATATGGTATTAATAAATATTAATAGAAATTCGGTCCATGACGTTATATATATAATGCAACATTACGAGGCCTTTTATAAGATAAACAAGTTGTTTCACTGGAGCATGCATGCGCATTCACATATTCTAAGGATGCTGTCAAATGAGTTAGGTTAGAGTTTAGGATGCGCAAACAAACAGTGTGTCTATCCTCAGAAGATGATTACCTACGATTGTCTTTTTGTTGTTTTGTAGATAAGGATGCCATTATTTGGACCTTGTATCAATTAAAAATGCTCATTCACTAGATCAAACTCTTTGTTCAAAACAGTACTTTAGTTCAAATTGTTAGCGGATTTGACTGAGAATTCAACAGTACCTAATTGCCAACTGTTTATTTCTTGCTGCTTCTTTTTTATTCATAAATCATCAGAAATTATTACAAAAAAACCGTTTTAGGTTGAATAGAATAATTCAATGCTTAGATGAGACTTTTTCAGTCCCTCATCCTTCTCTTATGATCTTTTAGGCCAAACAATTATCTCAAAGAAAGGTTAATTAGCCTTTTTCTTGGAGTTCCTTGCTTGCTGGATTAATTTCTTAGAGGCTTAAAAAATTACTCTTGGAGAACCGTTCTTACAAAATTTACAAGACTTTTGAAAACTTTTATTTATGTTTATTTTTTCTTATATCTCTTAAGAAATGAATTTTAATTTTAATTTTTCCTATAAAATTGATTTATAAAATATATTTTTGGACTTTAAATCTAACTCTCCACTTATAAAATTATATTTACAACTCACTTATGTATAAATTTCTACGTTTAGGTTTAGGGTTTATTCAATTTATATTTCAATGAAAGATATGTTTGCAGAACACTCTTACATAAGGCTAAAATTAAAATTAATGTACACTAACTTATATTATTTTGAGTGAATTTTTATCTGTGTGGGCCTGAAGGGTGACCCACATCTTCTCTAATCTAGGTTTAGAGGTTCACTAATTTGGTTACTAATTTAATAGTTAGGTTATTAATTTAAATATGTACATACACGTGATTTGAAGTGTTAATGATGGCAGCGGAATAATTTAAAATGGACTGATGGACCATGATGCGTCATATTAATTGGTGCTGAAGCAATATCGATTTTTTTATCATACATAAACTATTCTCATATTATTTATTATTTAGTCTTGTTTTAAATAAGACTGTGTTACAATAAAAATATATTTAAAAAATAATAAATATAAGGAGAGTACGTTTTAATAGACAGCCTAGAACAAACTTTTTTGCCAAATTAGAAATATTGAAAATATGTTTTTTTTTTTCTTGAATTTGAAGAACTAATAATAAATTTAGTTCAAATTTAAAGAACTAAAATTATATGAATGTTTTTTATAAAAAAGTATGGATCGCACTTTTTGTGTAGCGTGGTTGTTGTAGCCTTGGAGACTAGACTCGGTACATAGTATTTATAGGCTTGCAGCATCATGGTCATCAGACTTTAATTTATTTTTGTTGAACCAATTTATGGGCTCATTTAATTGGGCTAGGGTATAAACTATTTGAAGAAGTTTAATAGGGACCACACCAAAACAAAGGCCTGGATCCAATCTCAACTTCCCTACGACTTTTTATGGTGCCTTCACTCTGACTTTGTTGGGCATAAACAGTGGATAGGACCAAAAACAAAGCACATCTACGTAGATAAAAAAAACATTGAGAACCTTGTATCTCGCCAAAAACAAAAAACTTAAGAAACGTATAAGTAACAAATTTAAAGAATTGAACAAGAAAATAATAATATTAGTAGCATGTTCCTTGAGGAATACTACTATTCTAGTTCCAAATTTGGAATCGGTTCTGTGTTTGTTATATTCCAGTATATTCTAGAGGCTACGCCCAAATTGTCAACAAGTGAGCTAAGAAAAGACGAATATTTTGATGGAGAGGAGAAAAGTGAGGAGTTGTTGACATTTTCTTTTGCCTCTGGAACAGGTAATTGGTTTGGGGGTTGTAGGGCTTTAGAAACCGACAATGAAATTATTATAGGACACGTTTGTGGTTAGATGGTTCCTAGATTTTTATGTTAATGTTGTCATAAACGAAGCTTTTCATTCTCCACGTGTATTTCCTTAAAACCGTCCAGGTATACATGCTCCTATTTATGCCTCCCCAAATATCTCCTACCTATAATTCCATCTTCTCTTTTGAGCTCTTGTTCCAAGTTCCAGCAACTATATATACTCGCACTAAGATCTTTGGTGATTAACACACACAAAATCGTGAACCCTTGTGAAAAGCCTCTTAGGAAAAAATCTGTGTATCTCTCTCCTCTTTCTAAACCTAGGAGAAGGAGAGAAAATATTTGCATTTGTGTTGGAGGAGCAATATCAATCAATCATTCGAAAATGAGCAAGGGAATGAGAAAGGTAAGTTCCTGGATCGAGGTTGCTCCGGCACCTATAATTTTTCCCAAGAAACCTTCGAACACACCTACTTTGGAAACAATAACCGAGGAAGCTGCTGAGGAATTCGAAAAGGACGAGATCAGCTATAATAAACGACCTTCTCTCTGCTCTAATTGATGTAATCTGTTATATATAATATGTTTATGGTTTGTGACGTGGGGTATCTGTCCACCCATCATTGCTGCATGCATGCATGCAGGCATTTGGTGGGTGGTTCCTACCTGTATATGTGGCGTCCAACGGAGGCTTTTACTTATCTAGGAATGGTGAAGTAGTTAATAATGTTTCAAGATTTTCTCCAGTGAAGATAAGAAACATGTTTTGAAGGCTCTAGTTTTATCAAGAGAATCCTGTTGTGATCTTGGTCATGCTCCAGTTCCCAACAACTTTGTACATTTGTAAAATATAATTATGTAATTTTCTTCTATTACTTTGTTTATATTATATTATATAAATAAATAAATCAATAATTTAAAGAAAATCTTTGTGTCTGTGTGGCCGTTTCTCTTTTCACTGGATGATGCACTATCTCTGATTGACAGAAGTTAGAAAAAATGGTATATATATATATATATATATATATATATATATATATATATATATATATATATATATATATATATATATATATATATATATATATATATATATATATAAAAGGAAAGTGTAAGGTCATTCTCTTG
>Ga0123342_1000605_pt1 | contig 57433 bp, 22 predicted proteins | sample Turbeawhitnodule_FD_89960 | JGI IMG/M metagenome (GOLD analysis project Ga0123342, IMG submission 89960) | Root nodule microbial communities of legume samples collected from Mexico - Turtle bean Mexico white nodule | ecosystem: Host-associated > Plants > Roots > Nodule | place: Mexico: Nepantla... | reverse complement strand
GCATCTTCAAACCCTAACGGAGCCGTGACCGTCGCCGGAGTTGGAGGAAGACCCACGGGAAAGGAGGAGCCAACCACCCACGAATCTCGCAACGTTCTCCAGATTCCACACGATCAGCAGAGCAAAGGCGTGAGCGTTCCCAGTCGTGCGGCTACGATTCTGGGTGGAAGGGGCAACGTCGCGCGATAACCTCGGAGCAAATCCGGTCTTCGCTGAACCTCCGCGATCTCCTCCAATGGTCACTGAAGAAATCTAGGATTTTACCACTTACTCTGTTTTCGTTTCACACACTCTGTTTTTCGTTTTTATTTTGCTATATTAGGTTCTTGTTTTACAACAATAATTTGTGAGGAATGAATCGAGTAAATAAAAAATGAGAAAATTTTCGGCATCAAAGAACCTATAAATTTATCTATTGTATTACAATTTTATCTATGTTAAATTTTGGATTGAAAGTGATTTTTATTGTTGATTTTTTTTATCAAGAACCTCTTAATATCAAAATGGTACCGTTTTGGTGATCGAGATAGGAATTTGAAAACAGTTTCCCTAACTCGACCAGTGTATTTTATTTTTCAACATAGAACTTTTTATTGTTCACATATGAGAATTTGATTTTTGCAGAATCAAATTCTATTATGCTTTTACGAATATGGGTCAAATTTTGGGAGTATTTTTTATTTTTCGTAATGGAGTAAAAGAAATAAGGGTTTTTTTTGTGGGTGATTGAAATTTGGTCTTTAAGGACTCGAATTGTCACTCATCTTCTGTGTTTTCAGGAAAAAAAAATCCTGAAATTTGGTTTATGACGACAACTTGTAAGTACTTAATTCTTTTTTATTGTCTATGTTGGAGTGGAGCTGAGCGTATCAGTGTGTAATAAATTATCATAATATTGAAGTTGTTTTCTAATTTTGACATCAAAAACTTTATCCAAGATTCTATTATGGAACGATTTTTGGGAGGGGGTTTTGATTTTTTTTTTAGCGGTTGAGAGTGGAACAATAAAATAAAATTTTAAAAAATTATAGGTAAAGTATGTTTTCAAAAATTTGGTTAAAAAAAAATTAAATGTGAGAAAAATAATTATTTAATTATGTAAGGTTGAATGTAATTTTGTTGGGTAGAGAATTAAATTATTTTAAATTTGAAAATAAAATTAAATATAAATTAGAAGTTAACAATTATAAATAATACAAATTTGAAATGATTTTATAAAATGCAGTTGGAAATATTAAAAAATATAAGTAAGTGTAATTTGTAAGTAGAAATTGTATTAAAAATGTAATAACAAACATAAAATGAATAAACATAAATGTAATACAATTTGTGTATAAAAATGGAAGAATTAAAAGGAAAAAAATTGTGGTAAAAAGTGTAACTGCAAATTTAATTAAAATTTGGTGGGTTGGACTTGGAATGATATTGGGTTTGATTTGTATAAGAGAGAGAAAATCGTGAGTGTAGAAGAGGATCTCACGTAAGAGGGTTTCCGTGCAGCAACGAAATTCTAAGAATCAATATCCGTTGAGTCCCTGTTTTCGATATCTCCTCCAACAGAAGCATTGAAAAAACCTAGAGTTTATGTGCATGTTCTGTTTTTTCGTTTTGCAGACTCTATTTTTCGTTTTTACTTTGTTATATCAGACTCTGTTTTTCAACATCAACAATAATCACCATAAACAACTAACAACAAATCTTGAGTGACCAATAAATATGTAGGACATTGAAGAAAACAATAAGAAATAATGGAATAAGAGTAATAAGAGAAAACAAATTAAAAGAAGATAATAAAATATTAATTATGTTAATAACACCGAATAATAAGTTTATATAACTTATAAGATGTTGTCAAATGTATAATAACTCTGTTGAAAATACCAATATAACATACTATTTGACGAAAAAATATGTCAAAAGTAGGAGGAGCTCAATGTGAGGAAGCATTTATTTGAAGAATGTCGTGGTGAATGGAAAAAGCGAATATAAAGGTTATAGGTGGTGTGCACTCTAAAGCATAGGGTGTTAAAAGTTTATATTAACTAATACAATAATCCATTTGTACATAAAACATTCAATAATGTTTCACGAATTAAGTCACAACCAGATCAAAACTTATATTATGCATAGTTTTTGTAAGTCACGTAAACTTTTAACAACTCAAAAAATTAATATTTTAATTATATTTATGTTATTTTTTATTTTAAATATTATATTATTATAAAGAGTTGTGAAATGTGTTAGTGTGTTTTTAGTGTCAAAGATGTTTTTCTCATTTTCTTAATTTTAATTATTTAATAAGTATTTCCTTTAATACGTGGATAGAATTTGTCCATAACACGCCAATTAGTTGTCTACGGATGACATTAGTAAAACCTACGAATTAATTTATTCAAACATATATTCCTCGTGACGCCAACATTTTCAAGTGATTATTTTTACTATTATTTTGTTAAAAAATAATTTATGTTTTTCTATGAATACATTAGCTGGTTGTACAAAAATTCATATATATCAAAATTTGTAAATAAATATTTGTATGTAAATATATAACTTCTCGTAATGTTTATATAATTTATATTGTTTTAACTTTTTATTACTTGACAAGTGTGAAACAGTGTACTATGACAACGATAGTCTCACATTTTGGACTATAATGTTTTTTTAGTAGCTAAACTTAATGTAGTATTATCTAATTAAGTAATTTATAATTGCTTCATGTATTTGACTATGAAAAAATATAAGTGGATGTTTTAAATTTTTAATTATTATTTTTTTCTAGATATGAGACCTAGATAACTATTAAAATATTCGTCTTCTTCTTTACTTTAGACAGGTTGTTAGGGTTTCGTTTGATCCTTTTCACCTTCGTGCTACTCCTTCGGCTACCTACAGAAGACACTCCGACGCTCAAGTCAATAAAGAGGGTGTTCGACACAATAATAATGACGTACCTTGTTCATTGGAATGCATGTTATTTATATTATTTTAATGGACTTACCTCAATGGGTTTGATTAGTGAAATGTATCACACTTATGATTGCATTACCTAATTCGTAATGTTAGTTTCACTAACCTTGATTTGAACGTTAATGGTTATATGTGTCGGTCGGTCTAGATGTGCGTGATGTCTCGATCAGTTCAGTAAAAGTGTCCGAGACACGTCGACATGTACAATTAACAACTTCGATAATTGACTTAAATTTGTAATTAACTACTAAGCATTAGGACGAATTGTTTTTAAGAATTGTAATTTGTTTTTTTAAACAACTAGTTGCATTGTAATTTTTTCCTAAGAAAGTTAAATGGGCTAAAATCAAGCTGAAATGCCTTAAAGAAATATATAAATGAAAATTCAAATATAAAAGCTTTTACAAAATATTTATTTGGACACATAATATTGTTATTCCTATAAAACTAGTATTATTAACACCAGGGAAACATACTTTTTTTTAGTTCTGTATATCACGTTTTTATTACATTAAAATAATAATTTTATAAAAAATTGTTTAAAAAATGGAAATACTTTTATTTGCTAGAATGTAAAATTATTTAGTTAAGGAAATATCATCAATGTTTAATCTAATATAAAACATAAATTCAGAAATTTGGTTAAATCTTGAAGTGTTATTCCTCAAAATTTCCAAAGAAAAAGGGGGAAAAAACGTTTTGCTCTGCTTTCTCTCTCAATTAAACCTCTAATGGCGTCTTCCTCAGAGAACAGAAGCAACACGACGCGTCCCCAGCGCGAGGCGAAGAAGAGAGCCGCAGCTGCCATATGCCAACAGCTCGGAAATGCGAAGAAGAAACGCGTCGTTTTGGGAGACCTCACGAATGTTCCAAACGCCGTTTCCGTTTCGGATATTCCCAAACGGAAAAGAGGTAAACTGAAGAATATCGATGAAAGAAGCGATTCTCAACTCTGTGGGCCATACGGTTCTGATATATACGAGTACCTTTGCGGATTGGAGGTAATGCTAGGGTTTTTCATGGTTGGTTTTTCTGATAGTTAAAACTGTGTCGTTTTGGGAATGATGTGAGGGTTTCTTTTTCTGGCTCAGGTTGTTCCTAATTTGAGACCGATGCCGGATTATGTTCAGAAGGTTCAGAACGACGTGGATGATAACATGCGCGGTCTTCTGGTGGATTGGTTGGTTGAGGTTGCAGAAGAGTATGAACTGGTTTCAGATACCTTGTACTTTTGTGTGGCTTATATAGATAGGTTTTTATCGTTGAATGTATTGTCCAGAGAGAGATTGCAGTTGCTTGGGGTTGCTGCAATGCTCATTGCTTCGTGAGTTTTTCTAATACATGAAATCTGGATGTGAGTTTTGTGTTGTTGTGATTGATAATTTTTTAAGTAATTTGTTGTTTTTGCAAATAGGAAATATGAAGAGGTTAAGCCACCCGAGGTGGAGGACTTTTGTTACATTACGGATAATACATACTCTAAGGAAGAGGTGGTTCTTGTGTTTCATTTATTGTTGGCGTGTTACTGATTTCTTTGGCTCTGGGTTTTGCTGATTTTTACAATTTTTTGGTGAAGGTTGTGAATATGGAAGCCGATGTATTGATGGCTTTGAAGTTTGAATTGGGTGCTCCTACAGTGAGGACGTTCTTGAGGTGTGTTTCTTTGTTGATTCTATGGCCTTGTAGCATTGATTTGTCTTGTTTTAGTTGTTTTCTCCTGGCTTGTTGGTTCACTCAGTATGCTTTGCGGTGGTGCAGGAGATTCTGTGGAGTTGGTCAAGTGGGTGTTGATGTAAGTTAGCTATTGTTTTGACCCATTTGTTAAGTTTATTCACGGGCTTAAAAGTGATTTTATTAGCAGCAACTAACTCTATATTTGGTTAATTTCCAAGAAAAGAATTTTGTTCAGTTGCTCAATTCAAAAGAATTTGGAAATAATTTTCTTAGATTTCATATCTAATGTACGCAGTGGGTGTTGTGGTTGCAGAACGTGTTCTTCATTCTCTTGTCATTTTATAGCAAGCCTTTGACCAATTATACTTAGTATTATGCTTATTTTACGATTTTAAATTTTTTGTATACAACCTATTCTTTTACAATATAATTGTATATATTCATGATTTAAATTTGTACACATATATAACTCGGCTGTCAATCAAGATTCATATGATAATTAGAATATTAAATCACTTTGTATCTTGCAATATGTAAATGGAATTGTATTATTGATACAGATTATACACTATTCAACAATTTGATTTTTTTTTATCATTTTTTACTTCTGTTTCATCAATTCTCATGTAGAAGTTTGAAAAGTTGTATAAACTTAATTTGTTAAACGGAAAAGATTTGAAAAACCAATTTTGAACATGTCTTATTTGATTGGATTATTCTGCTACTATAGTTTTTTATCAGAATAAATATTCCTTGACATCACTATTAAAAAAATATATCACCTTATATTTGTTTTTTAATAAAATAATTTTTTTTGAGTTGTAGGGTGAATGTAAAAAGGAGAAAAGAGTCTGAATGTATAATTACTCTTCTTACCAATTACCAACTCATTCATGCATTCATTCTATTTGGATATTTTATTGGTTCATTTTTATTTGAAATTTATCGCATTAAATGCTATATATAATCTATATGACTAGTTGTATTATGTAGTTGATACAGTAAAAAATGATCAACCGGTAGAATTGGTTAGTTTACTTTGGTCTGCTCGTATTTTACTCTGATAAACAGCCTACTGAACTTAGGCCTGTGTCAACCTGACAGCTGCCGCGACTCTTTTAATTTATATAATTTGATTTTGTTAAAACTGTAACTTTTCATTTTAATTTGTTTTGTTAAGTCATTAAACCTGCACTGCAGTCTCAGAAGTTGAAATTTTTTTCTCAACTTATACAACTTTGTGAAAATGAGTATATAACATCATATTATATTTGTGTATCTTTAAAATAAATATAAAATTTATGAAGTTAATATTTTTTGGTTTATAGTTCAATCAATGACTTACCGGATAACCTATTAACCTAGTACCTTGACTAACACTGTTTGGTTTGGTTTTGATAACCGTGCTTTCATCAGTTGGTTTATAAGCTTATCCCACTATGCAGACTTCTGATCTCCAGTTTGAGTTCCTTAGCTGCTACCTTGCAGAGCTCAGTTTGTTGGATTATTACTGTGTAAAGTTCTTACCATCTTTGGTGGCAGCATCTGTTGTGTTCTTAGCAAGATTTATGTTAAGCACAAGGACACATCCTTGGGTAATAATTTTGTTTTAAGTGTATATTTGAAATCCATGTGGATTGTGGAGGATGTTGCTAAATTAATTTTTTACAGAATTCGGCCCTCCACCAACTCACTAAATATAAACCCGCTGACTTGAAGGAATGTATTCTAAACATACATGACTTGTACCTCAGAAGGAGGGGGCCTTCTTTGGAAGCTGTGAGAGAGAAGTACAAACAGCATAAGGTAATGTTTTACACTTTTCCAGCTACCATATATTATTTAAAGGATGTAATATTTTTTAAGTCACTTCTTTTAACACTATTAATTTTCATTCCCTTTGTCACATTGGAGAAATATGCTGATTCTAGTTGTATTGGATGTTTTTGGTACAGTTCAAATGTGTGGCAACAACACCATCTCCTCCGGAGATACCCCTTTCTTTTTTTGAATTTTCAAGGGTATCTTAGACAATTGTGATTTGGAAGAAGCATATTTCCTAACACTAACACTAACGACAAGAGTTTCACTATTTCAGTGGCACTTGCTTATGTTTAGGGAGCTTGCTTTTTGTTATCGAGCTTGTATAAAAATGTGGTAAACCCCATATGTTGGGACTTAGGGTTTTAGGCAATTAGAAGTTCTTTGTAAGATTCCTTGAAGTATATGCAATTTCTATGTACAGGGAAGTTCTATGTGTGTTCACTGTAGTTCCATTCTAAGATAGACAATCCATGACGTTCAGAAATCAATTTTTCCATCAGTAAACAAATGTTGGATCTGTACTGTAGTTCCTTGTCTGTGCTGTCTGAACCAAATATCTGTAATAGAATATAACCGGTCATTTGTGCTTAACCCTCTGTCTATGTTAATAGCACGCTATAGCAGTGGGGTTGGTGAAACTGAGGTTCCCACTATCCCGAGGTGGTTGTGTTCTAGATAAAGGTTTGGCCATGGTGTCCACAAATTTGTTACTCGTACTGGGTGATTCCCTCAATTGCACAACCAGTAAAGATTCCATTATAACAAATGCTGTATGTTAAAAGAGTCTTTTCTGAGTTAGTCATCTCTAGAATGCCTTGGGGGAATTAGAGACACCACCCCCGTAGAGTAATGTTGTGGCACTCAGTTCTGCAGTACAGTGATCATAAAAAAATCTGTGGCTTTGACATGAAGTTTCATTTTAGGATATATTACAGTTTGGAACAGGGTAATTTTGGAAGATGATGTGCCTCCAAGTTGTGTGAACACCATTGATTTGCATTGGAGCATAATCCTTTTTTATAACTCGAGGCATGCTTCATTTCTGAACAAGAGTTACAGACTTCAAGTAATGGTATGGTATTCGTGAATGACTTGCCGACTCTTGGTACATTTGACTATGATATATTTTCTTTTAACTAATTTTAAAAAACAATTACTATTCTTTTTAATTGTGAGAAACTTATGAAAAATAAATGATTACTTTTTACATTTAAACATTGTCATGTAACTTGAAATGCTCATCTTGTAAACATATCATAGTGAGGACAAATTCTTCCTGCACTTCCATGTTTTCCTGCACCCCGTGGGATGGTGAAAATACCCTTTTTCCTTTAATGAAAAAATAAATAAAAGCCTTTCTTCTTCTCTTCCACACTTCTCTCCTATCTTCGGCAAAGGGGCTCGGAAGTGCTCAAGAAACGAACCACGAGCAAGAGAGGGTGGTGCTCCTGCAACAGTGAAGATGGAAGAAGTGTGGGAGAGAATAAGAAAGTTTTTTTTTTTTTTATTAAGGGTAAAGGGGTATATTCATGTTGGATGAAAACATGGGGTCTAAGAAGAATTTGTCCATGGTGAGGTGTTGGAGGTATGTGGAGTATATCTGGTTGTGGTAAAAGGTTCTTAGTATTTAAAGTAATGATGGACCAAAAAAAAACTATACCTTAAAAGTGTTGATCCAGTTAGAGGCAGGCAAAAGAAATGGCCCCTACGATATATAGTAAAATTTCAGAACCACATACTGAAATTCATTATACGAATTGTAAAATGATTATTAGGTCTTTAATGGTTTTCAAAGGGCAAAAACATGTAATTTTAGGTTGTTGATGGGTGTCACTTTTCAAATGTAGTCTATCAATGAAGTCGAACTCCATCGTTGGATCAAGCTTTGGATAGGTTTAAAACATTCCAACACCAAGAAGATTATATCATTCTTCAATTCAAAGAAATCAAAAAGAAAAAAAATATGCATGTCTCTTAATTAGTAGGTTGCAGAGGAGGTTTAAGTATTCTTCATAATAAAATTAAATAAAAAAAATAACTAATAGTGTCTGAGTAGACTGCCTATTGTTTTAAATAGTAATTTTTCAAATAATAAAAGTATTTAATTAAGTAATAATTAAAAATAAACTAAACTATAAATACACTAATATATAACCACTTAATTTGTTAACTCACTTGCTTTGAATGAAATTCAAATAACCAATTGCATCTATATCTATGAATTTTTATGAAGGTTTATGAAGGCGATACGCATCTAATAAAGTGTTAAACAGAAAAAGCATAAAAATGCAAGGGCTAAAAAACCATGAGTTTCAAAAGCAAAAGATGTAGGCATCACAAATATGCAAGTAACAACATGAGAAATGTTACGAGACCAGAAGAGTATAAACAAGTGCTAGATATTTTAATAAATAAATAAATTATTTTTATTTCTAAAAAAATAAAATTGTCCAATTATATGACAAAAAAAATACAAATATTGTATTCTTTTACACAGTAGTATAGATAAAGAGTATGTACTTCTCTTTAAAAAGATTATTTGTGTCAATATAGTGAATTTTTCCTTGTCCCATGTTTCTCTGAACTAGTTGTCATCTCTTATGTAAAGGTAGGTCTCCTTCCTACCAATCCTTCATACAATATATTTAATACAAAAAATATAATCAAATAAATTAACAAAATGCATTTAAATATAATAATAATTATCATCTAATAAAGTATTCCGTGCATGTCTTTACAACTTAATTATGTTTTTAAGTAAATGATGAAATATCATTTTTTTTTCATCTCTAATAAAACTTTTCTAACTTTTTTTGTGCCTGATACTTTTTTGTTTTCACTTTTTTTCTCAAAAGGACCAAATAAACAGCACATTCTAAACCACTTTTGATATTGTAAACAAGTACCACTACCAATGAAAAACAGTAAAGATGAAAATCAAAATTTGATAATTTATTGAGAACCAAAAAATATGTAAATTTATTATAGCTTAAGTTCTCTTAATATATAATATAAACGGAACTTGCTAAATTATTATTTCTAAAAGTGATTAAATGACAGTCAATAACATTTTTTTACAGGTAAAGATTTTATTATCACTCATAAATGACTAGCCTAAGATCACAAACATAGAATCATTCATACATTACAAATAAATATATATTTAACCGAGGTTGCTTTTCTATATTTTCAACATCCATATATCGTGGGTAATTAACACGATAGCTAATATACACTACAACTCATCGATGCAACTTTAAACATTCAGCTTGCACACACAGTACTGGGACAAAATCAACCACAAAAAAATTGACAAAAGTAAGTATTAGCGTGGAAATATACACATCAGATAAAACAGTTCCTTAGTTTTTAATCATCCTAAAATCTTAAAAAAATGTTGTTGCTGTATAACTTCTCTCATGAACTCTTTATGATAGACTAACTACTGATCAAAGAATAGAAATAGAAATGTCTATCAACTCATTACACATTAAAACAGTAAAAATAAACTGATAGTGTCCAATGCTTAAGAAAATTTACATGTAGCATTTCAATTATTTTTATCTAAAGAAATACATAGCATTCCAATCCAACCATCACAAGTTGGGAAAAGCTAAACTCTATAACAACAGGCACCAATTTCATTCAAGGGAGTCACAATCCACTAAGAACTATCGAAACTACAACAATAACATTTCAACCCTAACTACAAGAAACAACAATAACCTTGTCGGAGTTCATCTATAAGAAAAAAAATTATATGTAAGAAGATGGTAAGAAGAAAGAAATTTTCATTCTCTTATGTGTATTACATCACTCCGTGTATAGCAGATATATACAAGTGTAGGGAGACTTTCCCTCTCCAAATTAGGTAGGAATCCACCTAATCATGATATTATATCATTATTAAATTAATTGCATATAATTACGTACCATATCATACAATAATTACATATAATTTGATAATTATTATTTATTTAATATCATCGTCAAGCTCATACCAATTTCAGTGAATTATTTTATTGTCTTCGTAAAAATATCTATGAGCTAATACAGTGGCGGTACATATGAAGGACTAATTATCATGCCTTATAATTTTTCTCACACAATGTGGCAGTCTATCTATCTCAATGTGTTTTGTGCGTTCATAAAATACTGAGTTGAGTTTGCTGCTATATGTAATGTCGTTTGATTGTCACAAAAAAGTTGAGCTGGCAAGTTACATGACACCTTTAAATCTTGCAACAGATATCACAACCAAACTATCTCCAAACAAGTATTGGTCATCGCGGTATTTTGATAAAAGAAAGACAACAAGTTCTTTTTTCTTTTTTATTACTTTCTTTGTGTATGTATAAGATTGAATCCTTTCTATTTTGAATTTTCAAAAGGATTACTAATTCTTAACTTTTCAAGGAATCCTTCATCAATGGTTGTGAATGATTTATTTTTCTCAATCTCTATGACTTGTTCTTATGAATCGAGATTGAAAACATTAAGAATAAGAAATAGAACTATTTGATTTGATTTGATTCGTTCTCAATAGTCATAAGATGATTCTTTTTTTTAACATATGCTTCTATTATACCCGTAGTTTTTGAACGATGAGAACCAACTATGTAGCATCTACATTGAGAAATCAAATATTGAATACAAGTAATATTTGATTTTTTAAACTGGGTACGGGGATACATATGTTATTATACTCATCTCAATACTCATTATTGTGTTTGTACTCGTTTCCATTTTAAATTACTAGAACATTTTTAATTTAATATACAACTTAAAAAACTTATATTAACTTTTCTTTGATATTTTATTTTTTAACTTATTTTAAGGTCATAGAGCATTTTTAATTTAATATACAACTTAAAAAACTTATATTAACTTTTCTTTGATATTTTATTTTTTAACTTATTTCAAGGTCATACTTTAACATTGGAGAAGAGAAAATGTGTATCATTTTAACATTAAATACTTATAATATCATGTTTCATTTGTTATAATTTTAATTTTGTATAAAAAATATTTAATTAATATTTTGGAGCACTAATTCATAGTCTCTTAGGAATAGAAATAAGACAAATTATTCATATCCATTAGGTATAATGCCAATAAAAAAATTTACTTCGAAAATGAGATGTAATAGTCAAACACACATCATTCCAACTTATTGCCATTCTTACACTTGAGTCCTTAAACATGCAAACAAAGATAAAGAAAAACCCACACCATTCCAACTTATTGTTATTCATGCACTCGAGTCCTTAAGGTGTAGAGAAAACATGCAATCAAAGAAAAAGAAAATACATTGTAAGTCTAAAATTTGTTTATACCCTCTTCACAAAACCTTTTGACATTATAAGAAAATATATATTATGGAATGAGGATTTTAAAATGCATTCTTTCATATTGTTGAATTCATTGTCCAAAATAAATATTATTATAAGAATTTTAGAATAAACAATTTAAAAAATTAAAAAGTAATTCCTTATTGTCTATTTTGAAATGGAATTTAAAACACTAATTTCGGAATGATAAAAAACAAAATTCAGATCCCATGCTTTGGAATTAGTTTTATTACTTCTCGGAATGTGTATTTTGGATACTTTTCATTTTAGAACTACATTCTTTATTCTTTATAACTTATGTCGTATAGCATAGACAAACTTTGTGTACTTGGCTTTAAGAGACATTGTACACTTAGTACTTAATCTTAAGGGGATATTTGCATATGGTTTGAAAAGATTGTGTGTACTTGAAAGATGTTTTGTACTCAAATAATTAAGAGTGACTTTTGTGTACTCGTGTATGTTATAAATGATCGTGATAATACTTGTAATCTTGTTAATTAGTGGAACCCTTTATACTTTGCAAAGGAATATATTCAACATAGCCTAAGTTTGCACTCTTCCACTGTAGAAATAGATTTATCATTATTATCTTCTATTACATGTTGTATTTACTTTTATTTTTTTCATTTAAAAATACTTTTATAAAAGTTTGTGAATATGTTTTCAAAAACCATCATACAATCCTCATATAATGTCTGATAGACTATCTTACTAAAAGTTTTCCAAGTGTTTTTATAACTCTATTCATATTCTGCCTTTTTAAAACTAACATGTTATTTTAGTTAGTATCATAACTAACTTCTTAGGGTTAATTCTTTGCAAAACTAAAAGTAGTAGATAGTAAGCACAATGAAAGAAAAATGGCAAGTCATAACAAACATTTTTAAGAAAAGAACTTTAACTAATGGAAGCAACATATGACCTTCTTTGAACCTTGTCGTATAGACATGATGGACGTCATAGAAAACAATAATTATATACCAATAAACGATGATAATTAAACCATATCAAGATCCACTTAAACATAATTATAATACCATAAGTAAAATTTTTACGAAACTCTAAAGTTCACAATGATCCTATAGCCATGTTTCATAAATAATTTTTTTGACAGTCACTGCCTTCAAATGAGTTAAGGAAATGTGAGACACTCTATCTATGAAAACTCCACTAAGATAAAAAAAAAAAATTCAAACTTGACTTACTTATCAATATGAAAACCTACAAATTATGTTTAACTAATTTCTAACTATACTAAAAGAGCTCAAATCTTTGAATAAATCTAATAGTACATATTATCATATTGATAAAGGTTAAAAGGTATTCCTAGTGAGTGGAAATTGTATCTAACAACCTTAAGGACTTTAAGAAGCCTGAACACCATATCCATAAAAGAATTTGTTGGAATTCTAAAAGAACATGAACAAAAGTTGCAAAATAATAGAATCATCAATAATGAAAAACTTATTGTCTTTGAGGTAGAATAACATTCAAATGAGCCATCAAATAATGAAGATTACGAGGATACAATAACATATCTCTCATCCCAAAAGACTTTATCATGTATGGAAAGAGAGAGAAGCTTCTAAAATTATAAGATATACTCAAAGGAAAGCTTGCAACAAAAAGCAAGCCCTTTGGCAACTTAGGAAGATCATGACTACTTGAAGTTAGAAGCTACCAACTTCTACCTTATGAAAAATAAGTCATCTGACAAAGTTAGAAATTTTTTACTTGCACTCTGTCATTGAAGTTTATCATGTGATTGTTTCCAACTCTTCTATATTCTTTGAAGCTTATCCAAAATAAAATAAAAAAGGAAGCAATTTTTTTGTCTAAAATAATTACAAAAATTAAAAGTTGAATTTGTAGACTCATTTTCAAAAGAAAAATTGTAAAAAAAAACAAGCAACTAAACAATGAGCTTAATAGCTTGATTGAGAAATTTAAAATTTATCAATTCATATTTTAAGAGAAAGAAAAAGAAATCAACTCTCTTGTTTTCAATATAAAAACTTTAAGTCTACAAAATTTTGGAAAACAATCATTCTCAAATAAATTATCTTATCTTAGAAAATTAAATTCTTACAAAAGTGTTCTCCTCAATTGCAAAAGGTGTCAATAGATTAAATTTTCATATTATATAAGGATCTAAGTTCATTTAAATACCCAAAAACAATATTATTCTAGTTGAAGATATTTTGAATTCTAAGAAAAAGTACAAAAGATAGACATGGGAAATGGGTACATACCAAGCATAAGAGAAAGAAAGTTTATGTGCCAAGACTTAATGAGAAAGAGAAAGAGCCAAAACAAGTCTAAAAGAAAACCAAAATTTAAAGAAAACATGCACTGGAAGGATGGGTAGGTAATAGATCTTATATATTGAGTTTTCCTTATTTGTTTTTAGAGAAATATTAGGATGCTCAAATCCTAATTTTCTTTAAGAATCGTGCTTTGATATTTCAATATTTTTAAAATTATTGTGAACAATCTCTTTAAGACAATTAAAAATGGAAGGATTAACCTTTTAGGATTCAATAATCATGGGTTGATAAGAAATTATCAAATCAAAAAACTTGTCGCCATTTTTTTATAGATTGTTAAGGCAAGGCGAGTGGAGAAACTTTATGGATAAAATATCTTATGAAAAGCATTGAGGAATGCAGGGGTGTTTAACTATAATGAAGTAGAGAATGAGATTATTTATCATGATATAATATTAGGTTGTCATGTAAAACAAATAACAACAAAATACATATACTGATGAAAAAGTACACAACAAACCGCATAATTGATCCAAACCAAATTGAAAAAGTTGGTTTGGTTTGAACTTTTTTATGTCTAAATTGAACCACATATAGTAAATCTCGTTTTTTTATTTTGCAATGGTACTATTATACTAGGCAGATTCTTTGTATTCTTTGTATATATCCCTTTGCATTTGGACTCATCAGAGTTTGTATTTTTATTTACATGAGTGCCTTATGACAAGTTACGAATGTAAGGTATGTATTTTTCTCTTATAATACATATACATTTCCTTTACTTACATATATCTTAGTTAGTATAATTAGTTTTGTTTGTATGAACATACTTTTTTTGATATTACCTTCGAAACTTTCGAACAATTCTCCAAATAATTTGATTCATATGCTCTTATTTTCTAAAATAGCTTTAATTATGATCCTTATATGTTTAACACTAATGTTTGAGATATGTTTTGCAATGCTACCCTATGATATGTTGAACTCTTATCTACTTGTTCTTTATTTCACAAGTATATGATTTTATATTTAACTTGCATTCTTTTTTTAATGCCTTTAGTGACTCAAATGTACGATGTGTTTAATGAATTTTTTTTTTCAAAAATAATTAAATAAACTTATCGTCTTATTTATTAAAGGTTGTGTTTCAATTTCAAAATAACCAAGTAAATGAAATGCCATATAAAGATCGATGTACACGTTTCCTTGTTTATAAACAAAACTTACATTAGTTGTCATAATAAAAGAATATCGTTAGGTCATAGACGAGTCTAATCATGATAAGATCCAAGCCTTAGTTTTATAGTCATTCCAATGACACCCATATTTGGATGATAACAAACACAATACTTTTGGTTCATCTAACATAATTGCGTAGTTTGAAACATGTATGAAATGAAAACTTAAAAATGATATATGATATATCTTGAACAAGGAACATAAAACTTACAGGATGTACATAAAGCTTATGAGTGTAATACACGCTTATATCATTAGACACAAGATGCAATCGATTTCACACACACATAGGCATCATACACTAAGCTAGATGTAGTTTCGCTTGCTTCATACAAATATCAAATCACAAATTGCATTTATAAATTATGATGTAGACAAGACACATCTAACAAAATGTTAGGCAAAAAGATCACATGACATAAGCACTACAAGTATGTATGTAACATCACACAAATTGTTAGAAGACTAAAGGCATTAAGACGGAAATCAAGTTCTAAAAGTTGATGAAGATCTAAACACAATTAATGTAAATTAGACATAACTTTCAAGTGCTAACTCGAGACACATCTTCAAGATGTAATATCGTTTAATGATTATAATGTTCACAAAGAATGCTTATGAAGGAAGATTCTCACATAAGTACAATTAATCAATGTGTTTTTTCAAAATAAAGTTTGGTAGGAGGAACACAAGCATGACAAGACAAAGACACTGACTTACACATCTCTTCATACCACAATAAAAGAATGTTAGCATAAAATCGTGGACTTTGATAAAATTGTGACACAATATCCTTTGAAACATGAAAGCTACAATAGTCCACTTTGGATATCTATAAAAAATAACTTTCTAGAAAAATGACCAAAACTTACATTTACAATAAATTACCCTTACATGAAGAGTAAAAATGCTTATTCCCCATAAATAAAATTATAATATAAAATACTAAAATGATGGTTTTGACATGCATTAAAATGGTAAAAAATAATTATGAAATTTAGTAGAGAAATTGAAACATGTAAATTAATATTTTAAATGGATTGAAATAAACTTAATTACTTAATTATATTACAATAAAATCTTATTTTTACTGCATAGACCGATACTAATTGAAACACAAGATAATTATCTTCTCTCCAAAATATCACTAATTAAATCAGTTAATAAAATTATTTGATTTTATAAACTATAATAATCAAATTACTAATTTTTATAGAATAGTTTCTATAAATAATACACTACTATGTATAACAAATATTGATTCATATATCTATATATAATTCAAAATAATAAATCTCTCTATTTTTTAATTTAATAATAAAGTTTGAAATCTTCAATTCTTATATTTGTTTTTGTTTCTTACACAAAAGAAATGTACATCCTAGAACTTTCTAGAACACTCATTCTAGAAGGAAGATAATGAATGTAGATATTTATTTAATTAAAAAACTGTTAAACTCTTGATTTAATTCTTATTATTCATGTTTCCTACACACAAATTTAGTTGGACAATATTTGAAATCACTTATTTGTAAATAAAAATTTAAATTGATTGTTCATAATGTTTTAGTTTAAAAAAATAAATTGGTTGATAACTTTGTTTCTTGGTGAAGAGTTCATATCTTGGACAAGTACAAAATAATCAATTATAATAATGAAAAATATTTTTTTAGTAATAATTTATAAACATAAATGGTAGTCCAAATTTCATAACTCTGATTAATATTTGAATTTTGATTAAATCTTTAACAACTTTAAAATATTCCAACAAACTATTAAAAAAATATTCAGTGGTTGATTTTATGTCTTATTTTATTTTATTCCAAACATACCTATAAATAACACAGATAAGGAAATATTAAATTATTGTTTTTTTCTTATTTTATTTACATGTCATGTTATGAATTTAAGAGTCACCATTCATCATCAACGGTACTAATATTGAAGTTTTAATTAGATCACGAGCACATTAAATAGCTGATATTCTAAAATTATTATTATTATTTATTTATTTTTTAATATTTTACCAGTGACAGCGGTAATAAATTTGAAATTTGGTTAAATATTTAACCGCATGAAACAGCCCGCGTGTTGAAAGTTGAAAAAGTGTGAGAGAGCGTAAAAAAAAAAGAAAAAAAAGGAAAAAAATAAAAGAAAAAGAGAAAATGCTGTGAAAATAATTAATAATTGAAAAGGAGAGTGAAGAAAGAGAGAAAGAGAATCCAAGAAGCAGAGTTGGAGAATGAAAAAGTGCGCAATGTAGCAATTGCACACGGTTTCTGAAAAAAATCCCAAAATGCACAGCGGGAACAAAACCTACTGCAAAAATTTCAAACTAACCCAACGCCAATTGCAATAACACCGTTAATTTCACTTCGCTCTCTTTCTCTTCTTCTTCTTGTTAAAAAGCCCTCTTCATTCTCCTTCTTCCTTGTTCTCTTCTCATTCTAATCTCCAATGGCAACAGCCTCAGAGAACAACACCAACGCCACGCGCCCCCAACGCGAGGCCAAGAAGAGAGCCGCAGCTGCCATATGCCAACTGCACGGGAATGCCAAGAAGAAGCGCGTCGTTTTGGGAGACCTAACCAATGTCACTCACGCAGTTGCCGTTTCAGATATTCAAAAACGGAAAAAAATCAAACTCCAGAAACCGGTGGTGGCGGTTGCAACGCCGGAGAATGTCCACGAGAGAAGCGACCCGCAACTGTGTGGGCCTTATGTTTCTGATATATACGAGTACCTTTGCGGAATGGAGGTATTGTATTAGGGTTTTGGTATTCTTTTCCGGTGGTTAAAACTGTGTCGTTTTGGGAATGGTGTGAGAGTTTTTTTTTTTTTTTGTGAATCTGGTTCAGGTTCTTCCTAGTAAGAGACCTTTACCTGATTATATCCAGAAAGTTCAGAAGGACGTGAATGCTAATATGCGCGGGGTTCTGGTGGATTGGTTGGTTGAGGTTGCGGAAGAGTATAAACTGGTGTCTGATACGTTGTATTTTTGTGTGGCGTATATAGATAGATTTTTATCGTTGAATGTATTGTCCAGACAGAGATTGCAGTTGCTTGGGGTTGCTGCAATGCTTATCGCTTCGTGAGTTTTCATCTTTTTTTTTCCCCTTCTTCTGACACAAGAGATTATGTTTTTGTTTCACTGTCTTGTGTGTTGTTTGTTTAGTTAATTTTGTTTCTACTGTTTTTGCAAATAGGAAATATGAGGAGATTAAGCCACCTGAGGTGGAGGACTTTTGTTACATTACGGATAATACATACTCTAAGGAAGAGGTGGTTGTTGTGATTCTTTTGTTGCTGGTATTTGTGAATATTTTGGCTTTGGATTGTACTGATTTTTTTTTACAATTTTATGTTGAAGGTAGTGAATATGGAAGCCGATATATTGAAGGCTTTGAAGTTTGAATTGGGTGGTCCAACAGTGAAGACATTCTTGAGGTGTGTTTTTTTTTTGCTGATTTATGACCTTGTTGCCTTAGTTTATCTTGTTTTAGTTGTCTCATCCTGGCTTTTTGGTTCCCTCTTTGTGCTTTGTTGTGGTTGCAGGAGGTTCTGTAGAGTTGGTCAAGAGGGCATTGATGTAAGTTAACTCTTCTTTTGATGCATTTGTTGAAGCTTTTTCATAAACTTGGAAGTGGTTTTATTAGAAGCAAATAACTCTATATTAGGCTAATTGCCAAGAAAAGATTCAGTTGCTCAATTCAGTAGAATTTTTAAATCATGTCCTTAAATTTTATCTCTAATCTAACCTTTAGTAATGTTAGATAGCTGCTACAGTGGGCAATAAGTGCTGTTTGTTTTGGTAATTTTTTTGGATTTTTGATAATGACTCTGTCCGCTACTGCAGTCTCAATGCGTGTTGTAGTTGCAGAACAAATTGCCATTCCCTTGTCATTTCTAGAGAGTCTTTGGCCAGTTAAACATTTTAGTTAATACCGTGTCTATTTTATGCATTTTATTTTTATTTGCAGTTTAACCACCTATAAAGATTCATATAAGAAGAATACCAAATGACTCTGCATCTTGCAATATGCGAATTAATCAATGCAATTCTCTATTATTGTTACAGTGCAGCACTAGTCAACAATTTGCAAAATTTATTTTGACTCTTTTATACATTTGTTTCATCAATTCTCATGGAGAAGTTATATCAACTTAAATTGTTAAATGGAAAATATTTGAAAAAACACTTGTGAACATATCTCACTTTATTTTATTATTCTGTTATTGTATTTGAAGTATTTTTCATTGTTTTCTTGCGTTTTGTGATGTAACACGAATTATTGATTCAAAAGTTAGCTTGGCTATTCATTGTTTGCATCTTTATTTGGTAAAGTGATTTTAAGCTGCTATGCATGACTTATGATATTTACCTGTGATACTCCCGTATAATATTGCAAATTATTGCTATACTGCAATTGATAATACAGACACATTCTAATTTTGAGTGATAAATGTGAACTTTCATTAGTGTTATTAAAACTGATTTTAACTATCTTACTATAATTTTGGATTGTTTATAAAGTTGGTAGGTTAAAAACATATTAATCCGGTCTTGAACTGGTAAAATTGGTTATTTCACTATTTTACAACAGCAACAGACCTTTTCTGCACTGATTCCATTGTGGAACATTTCTTGACCTGTGTTGTATTGACTCTCGATTTTTGCTGTACTTAACAGCTTGGATCAATGAGCACATAAAAAATAAACACTATTGTCTCTGCATCGTCATAACTGCTTTCTCATATTAGAAGTTCAAAATTTTTCTCAACTAATACAACTCTCTCAAAATGAGCACATAATATTATTTATATGTGTGTATGTATCTATACCATTATATAGAAAAGATATTCCTTTCATGTCATCTTTTAATTGGATAATTTTACCCTTTAATAAATAAAAAAATAATTTATTTATTTGTTTAATAAAATAAATAATTGAATAAGTTTTCTATATTTCAAAATACTAAATAACTTCTCCTTTAAAAATTAATGGTTATATAATTTTAATACTATTTTAAATTAATTATATATATATATATATATTTAAAATTGTATTGTTTTTTAATTGATTATTCATGAAAATAATGAAACTAGTTGTAAAATTATAAAATTGTATATATTTTAATCTAATAAAAATGTGAATATACATGTGGTAGAGCACGTGTTTTAGCTTGTAGCTTTAATATGAATATAAAATTTATAAATTTAGCATTTATTGTTTATGCAGTTCAATCCATGACTTACTAGACCAAAATTGACCCAGTACCTTGACTAACTCTGACCAGTTTGGTTCTAATAACACTGCTTTCATCATTTGGCTAATAAACTTTCCCCATTGTGCAGGCTTCTGATCTCCAGTTTGATTTCCTTAGCTGCTACCTTGCCGAGCTCAGTTTGTTGGATTATAATTGTGTAAAGTTTGTGCCTTCTTTGGTGGCAGCTTCTGTTGTATTCTTAACAAGATTTATGTTAAGCACAAAGACACATCCTTGGGTAATCTTTTTTTAAATGTGTATTTCAAATTCAATGTTGATTGTAGAGGATGTTGCTAAAATATGTTTTTTACAGAATTCGGCACTCCATCAACTCACTAGATATAAACCTGCCGACTTCAAGGAATGTGTTCTAAACATACATGATTTATACCTCAGTAGGAAGGGGCCTTCTTTGCAAGCTGTGAGAGAGAAATACAAACAGCATAAGGTAATGTTTAACACTATTTTCCCTGCCATTTATTTAAGATGTAATATTTTCTTGGTAACTATTTTTTAACTTGAGATATCAATTTCATTCTACTTGTCACCTTGGATAAATACGCTGATTCCAGTTGCATTGGGTGTTTTTGTACAGTTCAAATGTGTGGCAACAACACCATCTCCTCCCGAGATACCCCTTTCTTTTTTTGAATTGTCAGGATCAGATTCTTAGGCATTTGAGACTTGGTTATTCTTGCTTCGACTTTGGTTTCAACTGTTGGCAGAAAGGTGTTTCTTAAAACGGAAGACTAAAGTTTCACCCTTTCTGTTGCAATTGCTGATGCTTAGGGAGGTGCTTTTCGTAAATGCAGTGACAATGTATCTATGCTGGCCTCACTGACTCTGATCGAGATTGTGTGAAAATGTGATAACCCAACCCATTAGTTCAGGATTAGGTTCTTTTTTGGCAATTAAAATTCTTTGAAAGAGGTCATTGAAAGATTTGCAGTTTCTATGTATAGGAAATTTCTATACGTTTCATTGTAGTTCCATTCTAAGATGTGCAATTCATGATGTTCGGAAATCAATTCTTCATCAGTACTTCATATCCCATTTTCTCTTATTGTCTGTGCTTAACCTTCTGTCTTTTAGTCTCTGTTAGTTGCCCGCTGTAGCAGCGTGGTCAGTGAAACCGAGGCTCTCTCCTTTTGAAGGTGGTTGTGTTCTAGATAAAGGTGTGGCCATGGTGGCCACAATTTTGTTACTCGTACTGGTTGATTGCCTCAATTCCACAACCAGAAAAGTTTCCATTTTAACAAATGTTTCATCTTATAATTTGTGAGAAAGTTTAAGAAAAATAAGTGATTACTTTTTACATTTTGTCAAACACGCCCTTAGTCTATTGTTCATGATGAAACTGATTGCTGAAACCTTCATTTGAAGATTCTTAGTTTGTTGGTAAGTTAGTAAGTCTCTGCCTCTCTGATTTTTAATTCTTATATCTTAAAATTGGTTTTAGTCTTTGGTTCTTTACCTTGCTTTTCATTTCGACTTGATCAGGAATGAAATCAATCACTTAGAAAATGTAATGATCAATTAAAACATATTTTATTCTAATTTTTTTACCATGCAGCCTTGACAAATTATGAAATTCTGATGTCCACATGCAAACAAAGGGGACAAATTGTGACCATATTACAGGGGGTCGTTTCTGAAATGGAATGGGCCAATTATCTTGAACTGGATCATTGGATCAACGCTTTGGATAAGTTTAAAATGGTGAGAAATTAAAAGAAAAGGGTATCAAGAAGTCAAGAGTTTGATTCAGACCTTTGTGTGTACTAAAAATGATTGAACTTGCTCCATAACAGGGAGAGAGAAGAGTATTTAAATAAATTAAAAAGGTGAAAGAAGAAAATGCAATTACCCCCAATGATTGAGTTCTAATTATTTTGTTGGCCCACATGTGCCTATGTTTACTTTGACTTCTCAGGTTAATTATTATAGTCATCAGACATTCAAGATTGGAAGTTATGTTTTCCATAGTATTCTTGGAAAATGGTGCATCTCAAAAATGGCTTTTAGCCAAGTTTTCCATGATATTTCTTTTTGCACCTCATAAACTTCTCTAGAGTCATTACCTTATATTAATAAAATACCAAATAAATATGTTTTTAATGATTATAATTGTAGCAATAAATTTTATTTTGTTTTTTTTTTAAAATTTAGTATCTGTAATTTAAAAATTATAGCAAAATTGGATAACTTTTATCCTATCTCACCGTAAAAATTACTATTTGACTCTGTAAGCTGTGAAATTGTGGCCACAATCAACTAACTTGAAACAGTTGTGTAGTTTTCTTGGTCTTACAGGCCTATTATCAGATATTTGTTAAATGATATGAAAAATAACAACTCCATTAACTCATATGTTTATGAAAGATGCTTTTCAATGGACGAAAATTACTATGATATCTTTACACAATTGAAGGAAGAAGCCCTTACTAATAAATCTTGTTTGAGAAAAATAAATCTAACATTAAATAATTGATGATATTGTAATAAGACTTTAGGAAAATGGAATATGGGCATAAGTAGGTGCAGGGCTCATAGGGCAAGGGTAGGCTATAAAAAGACAGATCGAGGGTTTAATTAAATGACATTATAATAGATTTTTTTACTATGTCAGTGAATTATTAAGGTCAAACCTTGACTCAATGGTAAAGATCAAATTTGAAGGAATAAAAGAAGGTGGATATAAAGGCTTACCAACTTTTCAAAGGTTATGTGTGTTAAAAAGCCTGTAAAGATAGTTTTTCTAGGTGTAAACCCAAAGGGAATATGGGGAGATTTTTTTTTCTGTAATGGGGAAGAACCCTAATGAGCATGTTTCCTATTGCATGTGTTGTTGTGGAGGGTGAAAACAGGATTTCATTGAGTTGATTTTTTTAAATTATTAATTGAAGATCTTATAGGTGTCACTAATATGATTTGTATATATTTTATCTTTAATAAACAAAAAGGTATATCATTATGCATAATAATTTAAATATGTTGTATTTAATGTTATTTGAATCATGATTTGATACTATTAATTTGTTGCAGAGTTTGTTGGCAACAATATATGAACTTTTGCTTAATGTTAATTAATGATTGTATTAGACACCTGTATAGTAATTTTGAGAAGAAATTCCCATGAAAAAGTTTTTAAAAAAAAAATGTTATAGATGTCATAGACGTCTCACATATAGTCACAAACATTTAATATAAATTATTCTCGAGTATGTATCAGAATTATGTATTAAAATATATATAATATGTAATTAATAGCTAAATTCATATATAAGGTTTTGGTCAAAATCTAAATTCATATATACTCTAAAAATGTGACACACTAGTAAACAATACGAGTGAGATATTCAATAATATCCTTCTAGGTTTAAGGTGTAAACATATTATTACAATGTTGGAAGATATTAGATTGTATGTAATGGAGAGATGAGCTAAACGTAAGAAAAATAATGATGTATTTGAGAGTTCATATTGATAAAGATTTAAAGGAGGCTGGAGAAGGAAAGAAGTCTCACTAAATTTTGGATGTGATATTTTGTATGATTTGACTTAATATGTGTATTATTTAATTTCTAATGATCCAATTTTTTAGTTCAAAGTTAGTATTGGTATTGTGAATACCAAATCAATAAATGTAGTTGCAAATATCATACGTTAATTAATATTGTTGCCATGAAGTTTATGAACTTGAATCTAATTGAAAACATTCTACATTATTATAGGAAATAGATCTATCAAGAAACTTATGTCCTACGAAATATTGTTTAAATTGAGAGAAAATGTGGGAGAAAAAGTCGGAAAAACTCAAAAAGAAAAAAAAAGAAAATAAGGAAGTAGAGAGAAAATGAAACTTAATTAAGAATTATTAGAATCATAACAAAATACAATACATGTAATGAAACTAATAATAACAAAAATTTGTTCCAATTTAACACAAATAACAAAGTTTCTACTATTAAAACTAATCTCATGGCACTAGCTAATTCATATAACCCCACATCTAAACAAATTGATCACTCCCACTGCTTTATTCATTTGTACCAAACTGTGCATATGTACTATTACAATCCAACGATCACTTCCACCATTTAATGAAACCAACTATCTACATCCATAAACTAATTCATCTATATTAATATAATGTTTGCTTCTAATGATGAATTTACACAAGGTGAAGAAAGGTAAAAAAAGAAGAAGATAAAAATAGCTAAGCTTTCTTTCTTCACAAGTATGTGAAGATTTGTAAAGAATTACTGTTCAAAATCAAGTTTTGTTTGCTCCTCCATATTCCTAAGCACTTTCAAATGTGTTGATCCAAATAGTGCAAACACCCGCTCAATCCTCAAAGATATGTCATTTTTTTTTATCAGCAATAAATAATAAATTAAATATGAACCATTTCAGGGGTGATCTAACTTTTATACAAAACCTAACAAACCAGCTCTAGAACTACCCGACAAACATATATCACTTAACCATCTTTATACAAACTAATGGATCAAAACACCAAATAGAATACGAGAAAGAAACCGAGGGTGACTTGGAGGTAACCCAAGACCAAACCTTTAATTGAATCAAAGTGAACAGTTCTAAATCGTCAACCACCCGCTCTTTGATTGAAAATTACATTATTTTTATGCTTTCAAATCTCACTAACTATAGGAATCCAAACCACTCCCCACTCCCCAAACACCATTAACAAAATCAGAAACATTATACAATCATGACTACAAGCAAACAGAGGCTAAGTCTCACATCACACACAATATTCTCTTCCTCTTCTGCGTACATCAATAGATTCAAATAGAGAATATGAGTACACTCCCATCCACGTAAATAGTATTTTCTTTTGAAGCAAACGTGTCCTTAGAATCTATCATTGTTAATATCCATGTGAACTCAATTTAAAAAACATGATTAAAAAAAAAAATGATATTGATGTCTATTTGAAAAAATCATTCAATCTTCATTTTTTACCTTGTATTTTTGGAGGATAAATTTAATTTATAGTTTGTTTCATTATTTTTTGTAATTACAAAAGTGTTTTACAATTTTAATATTGATTGGAAACTTAAAGCCAAATTTAATGCAAACTACAGCAACAAAATCATATATAATCCTTATTTACTATACCAGTTTTGTTAAGTGGTAACAGTGTAGAATAAAAAATATAGGCAATGGTAGTAGGGTAGGCATAGGATGAGAATAGATCCAAAACCTGTGTGAATTTATCTGCATAATTTTGTTTGAGAAACATTGGTTTGGGAAAAGAAAACACCCCAATCACGGAATAAACAGACAATATTCTTAGATTAATATTATATTTGAGGTATTATTTATTTTGGAGGTAGTATTTCGTCATAATTTTATTTTTAAAAGAGAACGGGAAAAGATTAAGAAATGAAGAAGTATATAAACGGTAATTAATTACGATTTTGGAATGATATGAAAATATAATAATAAAATAATAATTTTTTAATATTAGGATAATAAAATTGATGTTAATTAAATAGAATTAGTATCAAAATTTCATTCTAACAACCTTAACAACCTTTAGGGTTTTAACATCGAGAATTAATGAAAGCACTTATTGAGGGATTTTGGTGAACCATCTTAGTTCATTGGTATGTCGCGCATGAGATAACTACTCAAAAGCTCCACAACTTTAACCAAACATCACTTTCTTTTCACAATAAACAAATCCTTACTTTCAAAACACTCTCCAACATCCCACTAATTGCCATGCAATGCAAAATTATTTTATATTATTATAAAAAAAAACCCATTCAAAGGATGAGACGCCAATTATGGATGAATTCCAAATGTTACGCATTCCAAAACCATACATATCAATTCTTTATCATTATTATTATAGAATAAAAAAAAAAAACTCACAATTCACTATATAGATTCCATAAAAAAAATCTTATATGCGCTGTGTAACTTTTTCATAATGGAAAGACATACTATTCTCTCCATTTTTGTGTTTTTTTATAAGGGTCCGATAACGAGTGACTTGATAAGCAGACCAAAGACTCGTTATGATAGACTCGAAATGACTCTGATATCATATTATAAAGTGAACTTTAAACCTAACTCAACTCCATAAAATCGACTCATGGGATGAAGTTTGCACCCACTTATATACAATAAATTGTTCTCATTTCTTTAATCGATGTGGGATCTACAACAATTTCAAATTAATCTTGATAAATGATGAGATCGATTCTCATATATTAACAGAGTAATTTAAAATTCTTTTATATTATGGAATCAAGAATATTAAATAAACTTAATTATAATAATTTTTAAATTAATTAAATATAATTGAAAATTTCAGCATTTAAATACTCGTATGAAAACCCTACCCTTCTATAATAATAAATAAATAGAATAATTACAAATATTAAAAATAAAAACAAAAATACTTCTACTGATACAATTTTCTTTTCTAAATTAAATAATCCTAAAAATAATTTAGACTTTACTTCTTTTATGTTTTTCACTAAAATATATTCATTTTTCTATTTTTTTCTCTCATACAATTTCTTTTTGTATTTTTTTTGTTTCACTTGAGAAAGCACAGCACAAAGTTTCTGAGAAGGACATAATCAGTAGATGGAGAGAGCAAAGGAAGCAGGTGGAGAAAGTAATTTTGAATTTAAAAGGATTATGTTGGTGTTTGAGCCCATATTCAACCTCTCCCCCATATGCTACATAGTGTACCTTTTACGCTACACAAACTTGTACTATTACTCCTTAAAAAGTTGTACTATTAAATTATACGCCTAATATAATATTATGCATGTACTTTATAAATATATTACTATTTTTTAAAGAATAATAAATAAGCTCATAACTTAATCTTCGGAATTTTTAGTAATCTGATGCATTTTTATACCTTAATTATTAAAATTAGTAAAATTTTAAAAAATTATCATGATACGTGTTTGTTACAATTTTAATTAAAATATGATTATATTAAAATCATACCATCTTAACATTATTTATTTATAATAAAGTTGTCGCAACTTACTAATCTCAATAAATTTTACTTATTTTAATAATTAAGAGATAAAATTTCATAAGTGAACGTAGATATAATACAAGAAAAACATGAAATAGAAACTAATTTTAAAGAAAAAAAATAATTAGTTGCTATAGTAACTAAATTAGATAAAATTTTAGAAACTAAAAAAGAAATTGATTTCTAAATTGGTATCTAATCAGCAACAAAGGTTTTAACTACCAATTATTTAGTTTCTAAATTTGGTAGAAAAAACCTTGATTGCTAATTAAATATCAATTTAGAAACCATTTACCAATAATAAAAACTAATTTAGAAACTAAATTTTTTTTAGTCTCTAGAATGATCTTTAATTTAATCACTATAACAAATAATTATTTCTTGTTATTAAAAATTAGTTTTTATTTAATGATTTTATTGTAATTTACCCTCAGTTTAAAAATTTGGTAAAATCTGAAAAAGTAATTGAGCAAAGGTAATTGTTGTGTGGGAAAATGAATGATAAAAAAATGTGAAAAGTTATATGATATGTTTTTTTGGAAGATGAAAAAGGTAGGGCAAAAGGGACCCGAAAGTTGAAGAGAAGAAGTAGGTGATATTATATGAAGGAAGAGTTGGGTGGTTTAGATATCCGAAAAGCAGAAGAGCCAAAATGTGAATACAGAAGAAACACAGAGGCCATATAAATTGCACTTTGGAGAACTGACCCTTATTTTGGGGACTGAAAGCGAGAAAGAAAATCAGAACCAGAGAAAAAGACTTCTCGTGAAACACACAGAATATCTTAAAGCAAAAGTGAATCACTCACAAAACTCTTCTCGTAACATGTGCTCCCTTCTTTCTTTCCACTGTCACCATTTTCAAAACCTATGCAATAATCTTTTTTTATTTAACAATAATTAACACTTCAAGTGTCAAGACAAATAACATGGCTTGTTTGTTGTTACAAATTTCATCACTGTATCATAATAAACATCCTTTTTTTTGAAAAAAATGATGATATATATATAAGGTTATTTTTAGGAACATGTTAATACTTTGGTATACGTTTAACACAATGATGTTTTTGTTTGTTTTGAATTCCTTACTTTGTCTTGCTGTGTTTTTTTTTGTGGCAATGAATGAGTCCTACATGTCATCATTATCATGGCTGTCTCAACCTCATTTTACCACGCTTATTAATAAAGAAACAAATTATTGTCTTCTTGTAAGAGAGACTACCAGAGTAAAACAATTATTCTTTCTTTTTTATTGTGTGTTTTTTTTTTCTCGGGTTTCGATCACTAATTTATCTGTAATTATTTTTTTTCAAAACCTCAAGTAAATATTTAGTGTCGAGTATATTATAAAAATTACACTTTTATCTTAATTATTAGGTGAACTAGTGATATTGAAAGAGTGATGTCCAAAGGTTGAGAGGTGGAAAGAATGAATGGATAAAAAAAGTGTTAGTAAAATTATTAGATGAAAAACTATATATGTGTAAAAAATATCAATAAGACACATATAAGATAAATAAAGTTAATTAAGTATCTAAAATCAATTAACGAGATAAACAAAAGAATTAATATGATATGTCAGACCCATTAATAAGTAGTATAAATAGATAGTGTTTAGTTGAATTTTTTTATTTTTTTAGACTTCCTATGATACTACACCTCATAACGAAAGATTCAAAGTGTTAAAAACAAAATCATCGAAAAAAGTAGACAAAGAAATCAGAAATCGAAAAGACAAAGTAAAGATGAATTTTGAAGATAATCTCACCCATATAGGTAATACAAGTACATTAGGTTTATTTATAATATTTATGAACTCCATTTACACTAACTAAATTTCATATTAGGTTAATTACTATTAATACACACTTCAATTAATTAATTTGTTTAAAGTGAAATAATTGAATGGAGATATGAGGAGCATGTATAGGTCCCATTAGGTAGATATTATAATAAGTATTAAGTGTTGGAAAGAAATAATGTTCTCCTGAAACCCTGCACAACCTTTTTCCCTTGAAACAAAGCCTATTAACTTTTTCTCTCATCTCAGACCATTCATCATCAACCCTTTGCCCTCCTTCGATTCCTGCAACCTTTTTCCTGCTACACCACTGCATCCATTATATCTTTCTATCTATGCATCATCACTCTCAACTCAACTTCTCTCAACCCAAACCATGCCCTTCAAGACCTTCATGCTCTTCCTTCTCCTCACACTCCAACTCCATCTCTCTGCTCAAAAACAACACCCTTCATCACTTCTTGTTCATCACCCCTTCCACCCTCACACCATGCCACACAACCACCAAAAGCTGCACCAACACCACCACCATCCACGTTACCCCTTTGGCGTTTACTTCCCCCAGAAGAGAAAGGTTCCCAATGCATCAGATCCTCTCCACAACCGTTGACTCATCATGTGTCTTGTTTCCTTATGTTTCTTGAGTGAGTCAAGGTTGCAAAATGAGGACATTCAAATTCAGGTTTGAGGTTGGTTTTAATGTGTACAAGTATTGTAAGCAGATTCAAATTTTTCCTTGTCTTATGTCAACTATATATCATGGGATCTTGCGCGGAACTAGGGAAGGATTCATGTTTTTGTTTCTCCAAAATTAAGCCAATGCTTACTACTTAGCTTCTTCTTCTTCAGTCACTGCTTTTTTTCTTTTCATATGTTGTATTGCTATCTATACAGGAGATGTACATTTTTTGGACATATATTAATTTTTACAGTGTCTTTTTTCTTTTCTTCTTTTTGGGTTTTTGTCTCTCCTTTTTCTTTAAGCATCCATGCCCAATTTCTCTTCAAAGTTGTTGTCACCATGAAATGATAGAAAATACTTGTCTCAGATACTGCTACCCACCACGCGTTTTGTTTCTTTCACTTAATTTGTTTTGATACATTTTTTTTTTAAATATTGGCCTTTTCTTGGATAACAAAGACAAAACCTTTTCCAACTTTTCATTGTTTAGGACATCACATATATTATTACTTTCTTTGGTTGAGGGGTAGGTGCTTAAGTGTATTTTTAAAATATAAACATTTTTAATTAAAAATTATTTATTGTAATTAAAAATGTTATAGAAAAACTCAATAAATATTGGAGATGGAGATAAATTAAGTGTATTTTTAAATAGCAGGGTAACCAAGTTGAGTAGTAGAAAGAATAAGAAGAGTTAAAAGACTGAATGATTGAAAGAGAAGGGAAGTGAATAAGAATGTTGTTTTGGTTTATTGTATTCACATTGAGATCATAAACAGTGGTGGTAGTGTAGCTAAGATTCAGGGAATTGCTTGCTACTAGTCTCTGACGAACAGTGAGTATGATAATAGTATAGAAGAGGCACTCCTTTGATCCATATACTAGGAATATGAAACTATGGAATTTTCTATGTTTTGTCCATATAGGTAGATTTGGATCATGTCAGCAGCATTACAGTACCATGATTATGGCAGTCTATGGTTGCCACTTGCCATTAGTGTTTCAACATTCCAATGTGAGTATGAGACTACAGTGTATTTTACACATGTTTCACCTAGTAAACACCAAACCAAACACATCCTTTAGAATTGTTTCAATTTAGATTCTCTCTCATTTGTTGATTTGAACAGTGAGGGATCAAACTTGTGGATGACAAACCATAATGTAATGTTGAGACTCAGTGATAATTTGTGCAATTTGAGTCTGTACCATAAGTATCAAGATAAATATATGTATTAAACAATATTTTTTACACTCAACTATCTTATAGGAAGTTATAACTTAAACATTGAAATATTTTTTCAATTACTTACTCTATCCACAACGATCGAAAATCGATGATCTTGTGACATCATTAACCAGGATCAACAGTAGTTTAAAAATAAAGAAAGATTTGAGAACTTCCCCACCTCTTACTACTGATGTGTTTTTTTTTTTATGAATTAAGAATAAGGAACAATAATATTAAAAATGTTACTTATTTAAATTATTTTATAAAAATAATTCACTCTTTCAATAAATACGTTATTTAAAAGAAACAAATTTACAATAATTTTGGGACATAAAAAAGTAGATGCCTTTAAAGGTTTGGTAAAGTTCTAAAAGATTAAGTTATTTCTAGGTCAAAAAGTAAACTTTTCAACTGAGGCAAACCATTCATAAGTGCGTTTCACTTGCTGCAACATTCATGAGCACATGCAAATTTTCTGGTCCATTGACCCCAGATTTGGTTTTTTGTATTTATAGCAATATTACCCAAAACACGTTTTCTACACAAACACAGTAAAAGAGCAATTCTTAAAAGGAAAAGCTAATTGGAGTCATAACATGCAAAGAATGTCAAGTTTCTAAGGACACTAATCATTTATTTGACTCTCCATCTTTCAACTCATTAATCAATAAATTCATATTTTCATATTCTGTTAATTCATTTCTTATTCACACGCGTTATTTACAATTAAAGAAAATTGGTAGCGTTGCTTTACAATTAATTGATTTAATAATGACTAATATGGATAAAAATGGAAGATTTGCAAAAAAAATTAAAAATTAATAAAATCAAATTAATTGTTTTTCTTGATATGTGATGTTAAATGGGACTGGAGTGAGTAGTTTTTTACGTCTTCCAAAAGGTATTTTTTGGAATATTCTCTTTTTTCAGAATGTTAAAAGCTTTTACCCTTCCAAAAATTACTTCCCCGAAAATGATTATTTATTTTATGAAAAAAATGGAGGTATACCAATAAATCCAGGTGGTGCAAATAACAATATCTTAAAATAAGACCGACCAAATTGATTAGGCTTGGCCCATTGAAGCTAGACAATACGGGTTAGACAAATTCTTTCTGCACCTTACAAATTGTGACCTGCACCCGATACATCTCAAAATTTCCAAAAGTACCATTCATTCTAGAATTAAAAATCTGGAATTAAAAAAATACATTTGGAAAAGTAAATCCAGAATAGATTTTTGTGTTTTGGAAGTCGAATTCCCTAATAAAATTGAAAAATAAAAATTTCATTCTGGAAACGTAATTTCGGGATATAAAAAATACATTGCAGAAAAGAATTCCAGAAATCAAAATCTAGAAATGTGTTCCAGAAAAAGAAATTTCCTTTATTTAAGGACATTTTTGTCATTTCACATAAAAATTGGGTGCAGGTTCAAATTTCATCAGGTGCACGAAGTAATTGCCTACGGGTTAATGTAATTTTGAGACAGAATTTCTTAACCTATTTTAAATTATGAATTTCTAACAAATAATTATAGCGGTGTTTCTTTCAGCACCCTGTCAAAGTTTTTTTTCACCCATTAAATAGGTGAAATGACTAAAATTATTTAATTTGTTCTCATTCCAAAAAAGTTTTTCTGAAAAATATATCCCAGAACATATTATACACGTTTCAAAAATCTTATTCCAGAATGTATTATACACGTTCCAGAAACTTTATTCCGAATGTCCATTTCAAAAAATGTTTTTCATAAATTTTAAAAAATATTTTCCAGAATACATTTATAAAGTTTGAAAAGATATTCATAAAAATTCTCGAGAAAATAATCTGAAAATATTTTGAAAAAAAACTAAAATCGATGTAACGCATAAAGAATTTTTATGATGGAGGGTGAAACACCAATTATATATAACATTATAGATTAATAGCTGGAAAAGGAAGGTTAAAAAAAACATTTTAGTTTATTAAATCAATAAAATTAGAAAAAATAAAATTTGAAATAAAGTTTAAAGAGAGGAATAAAGAAAACATTATGAAAAAATGTATTAATATTGTATTTTTAAAAGATACAAATTATAGATCTCACTTACAAGGCAATGCATTGTTGGTCCAAACAGAGACCCAAAACACAACAAAACGACACAGTTTCTGTGTCTCTTTCTCTTCCTCTCTCTTATTTTCAACACTTTAAAAACCACTATTCTTCCACACACACAAATCCCATAGTATACCCTTTTCGACCCAACAATGTCAGACACCGAAAGCTCAACCGACCACCCCTCCGTTCCACCGCAAGCGGAGGCTCCGCCGCTGCCACACCCCTCCGACCCCCTTTCCTTCACCATATGGCCCCCGACTCAGCGCACGCGCGACGCCGTCGTCAACCGCCTCATCGAGACCCTCTCCTCGCCCTCCGTCCTCTCCAAACGCTACGGCACTCTCTCATCCGACGAAGCCTCCGCCGCCGCTCACCAGATCGAGGACGAAGGGTTCTCCGCCGCCGATGCCTCCGCCGCGACCGCCGCCGATGGCATTGCGACCCTCCAGCTCTACTCTAAGGAGATCAGCAAGCGCATGCTCGACACCATCAAGGCCAGAGCCCCGCCAGATGCCGCCGCCGTAGAGGGCGTTGCCACCGTCGTCTCCGAATGACCGTTGTTCTGCGAGATTGTAGAATTGGAAGATCCGCGGATGCAAAATTACTCACTCTTGCTTATTCGGATTCGTACGATAAACTTTCTCGTTTCTAACTTTGTAGTCTCTTTTGTGTGCTCGTATGCTTTTAGATACATTTTCATTCGGCTTTATCAGAATTAGATTCAAAACACTGATTTCAAATTTGATCGAAGAACAGCACCAGAAGAATTTAAGGAACTGCATTTTTGTCTTAATAATCCATCAATCTTCTCGTGTTTGCTTGTCGTGTGATATGAGCTTGCCATTGAAACTATTTGTTGGTGACCTAACTGATAGATATAACAGTGATGATTAGTAATAGTATAATCCTCATTCTGGTTTCTCTCTTTTGTGCCATTTCAGGTTTCTTCTGTTACTTTGAAAGATTAAAAGATGCCATAATCAAAATTGTTTGATAACTCTAGAAAATTCGTCACTTTGTAACAGAAATTAAGAAAAAACAAATCAAAAGTTGTTCACATGAACCTAAAGAGAATTTGTCTAACAAAACATAAAGCTTTTCTATCAAATGAGGCAGAGCTAATTTCAAAAGCTGACAAATGCTTACTTATAACATAGACCTAATACTACTTGGCTCAACCATAGGATAGTCTTGCATAAAAATTCTGATTGTCCTGAAATAGTTTTTTTTTTCTGAGATTCAACGTAAGAATCTCTATTGAATTTAGGAAAAAACGTAACAAATTTAAGGTCAAACGAACGAGTATTCGTCCACGAAAAAAATCAAACAGTTCCACACACAAACGAACTTTACTTTCAGCTCTGTGACGAACGTCAGAATGCTCAAGGAGTAAGGCATAGTAAGTCCCAGATCGAGAGTGAACAAAACTGGTTTTCCGAAAACAAAACGTCCTGGCTTTTCTCCCCCCGTATCTTCTTTTTGTGATTTGTTTATGGACGTGCCTCCTCGCCTGGGTGCAAACAACATATGAAAGTACTCGTGTGAATTTTTTCAGCGCAATACGAACCCAGAATACAATTTCGGAAAGCAGGGCGAAATTTTACAATTTTGGAAAGTAGTACTCGTGTGTTTGATAACCTTGGTTTGCACAAAACTTCTGAAAAATTCTCCCGAAATAGTTTTTTTCCTGAAGTTCAACGTAAGAATCTCCACTGAATTTGGGACAAAAGGCGACAAATTTCAGGTCAAACAGACGAATATTCGCCCACGAAAAAAATCAAACAGTTTCACACAAAAACGAACCTTCCTTTCAGCTCTGACAGTGATGAATAAAAATTTTATTGCCAATCTTCTGAGACGATTCAGAGGCTCAAATCTCAACCAAAACTCAGTAGACACAGTGACAAACGTCTGGTAAAAATTTCAGACCAGAATGCCCAAGGAGTAAGGCGTAGTAAGTCCCAGAGCGAGAGTGAACAAAACTGGTTTTCCGAAAACAAAACGTCTTGGCTTTTCTCCACCGTATCTTCTTTTTGTGATTTGTTTATGGACGTGTCTCCTCACCTGGAAGCAAACAACATATGAAAGTACTCGTGTGAATTTTTTCAGCGCAATACGGACCCAAAATACAATTTCAGAAAGTAGGGCGAAATTTCACAAGTTTTGGTAGAGGATAGCCTTGGTTTGCACAAAACTTCTGAAAAATTCTCTCGAAATAGTTTTTTCCTGAAATTCAACGTAAGAATCTTCACTGAATTTGGGACAAAACGCGACAAATTTCAAGTCAAACAGACGAGTATTCGCCCACGAAAAAAATCAAACAGTTTCACCCACAAACGAACCTTCCTTTCAGCCCTGACAATGATGAATAAAAAATTTATTGTCAATCTTGTGGGACGAAATTTGGGGCTCAAATCTCAGCCAAAACTCAGTAGACACAGTGACGAACGTGTGGTAAAAATTTCAGATCAGAATGCCCAAGGAGTACGACGTAGTAAGTCCCAGACCGAGAGTTAACAAAACTGGTTTTCCGAAAATAAAACGTCCTGACTTTTCTTCTCCGTATCTTCTTTTTTCTGATTTGTCTATGGACGTGCCTCCTCACCTGGGTGCAAAAAACATATTAAAGTACCTGAGTTAATTTTTTTAGCGCAATACGGACCCAGAATACAATTTCGGAAAGTAGGGCGAAAATTTACAAGTTTTGGAAGAGGATAGCCTTGGTTTGCACAAAACTACTGAAAAATTCTCCCGAAATAGTTTTTTTTTTTAAATTCCACGTAAGAATCTCCACTGAATTTGGGACAAAACGCGACAAATTTTAGGTCAAACGCACGAGTATTCGCCCACGAAAAAAATCAAACAGTTTCACACACAAACGAACCTTCCTTTCAGCCCTGGCAGTGATGAATCAAACATTTCTTACCAATCTTGTGGGACGAATCTGGGGCTCAAATCTCAGCCAAAACTCAGTAGACACAGAGACGAACGTCTGGTAAAAATTTCAAACCAGAATGCCCAAGGAGTAAGGCGTAGTAAGTCCCAGACCGAGAGTGACCAAAACTGGTTTTCCGAAAACAAAACGTCCTGACTTTTCTCCCTCGTATCTTCTTTTTTTGATTTTTTTATGGACGTGCCTCCTCACCTGGGTTCAACCAACATATGAAAGTACTCGTGTAAATTTTTTCAGCGTAATACGGACCCAGAATACAATTTCGAAAAGTAGGGCGAAATTTCACAAGTTTTGGTAGATGATAGCCTTGGTTTATACAAAATTTATGAAAAATTCTCCCGAAATAGTTTTTTCCTGAAATTCCACGTAAGAATCTTCACTGAATTTGGGACAAAACGCGACAAATTTCAGATCAAACGGACGAGTATTCGCCCACGAAAAAAATCAAACAGTTTCACACACAAACGAAACTTCCTTTCAGCCGTGGCAGTGATGAAATTTTTTTTTATTGCCAATCTTTTGGGACAAATCTGGGGCTCAAATCTCAGCCAAAACTCAGTACACATAGTGACGAACGTCTGGTAAAACTTTCAAACCAGAATGCCCAAGGAGTAAGGCGTACCAAGTCCCAAACCGAGAGTGAACAAAACTGGTTTTCCGAAAACAAAACGTCCTGGCTTTTCTCCCCCCGTATCTTGTTTTTGTGATTTGTTTATGGACGTGCCTCCTTACCTGGGTGCAAACAACATATGAAAGTACTCATGTGAATTTTTTTAAGCGCAATATGGACCTAGAATACAATTTCAAAAAGTAGGGCAAAATTTCAGAAGTTTTAGTAGATGATAGTCTTGGTTTGCACAAAATTTCTGAAAAATTCTCTCGAAATAGTTTTTTCCTGAAATTCCACATAAGAATCTTCATTGAATTTGGGACAAAACGCGACAAATTTCAGGTCAAACAGACGAGTATTCGCCCACGAAAAAATCAATCAGTTTCACACACAAACGAACCTTCCTTTCAGCCCTGGCAGTGATGAATAATAAATTTGTTGCCAATCTTGTGAGACGAATCTGGGCTCAAATCTCAACCAAAACTCAGTAGACACAGTGACGAATGTCTGGTAAAAATTTCAAACCAGAATGCCCAAGGAGTAAGGCGTAGCAAGTCCCAGACCGAGAGTAACCAAAACTGATTTTCAAAAAACAAAACGTCCTGGTTTTTCTCCCCCGTATCTTCTTTTTCTGATTTTTTAAAGGACGTGCCTCCTCACCTGGGTGCATCCAACATATGAAATTACTCGTGTTAATTTTTTCAGCACAATACGGACCAAGAATACAATTTCGAAAAGTAGGGCGAAATTTCACAAGTTTTGGTAGAGGATAGCCTTGGTTTGCACAAAACTTCTGAAATATTCTCCCGAAATAGTTTTTTCCTGATATTCCACGTAAGAATCTCCACTGACTTTGGGACAAAACGCGACAAATTTCAGGTCAAACGGACAAGTATTCGCCCACGAGAAAAATCAAACAGTTACACTCACACACGAACCTTCCTTTCAGTTCTGGCAATGATGAATAAAAATTTTATTGCCAATCTTTGTTGACGAATCTGGGGCTCAAAACTCAGCCAAAACTCAGTAGACACAGTTACGAACGTCTGGTAAAAATTTCAGACCAGAATGTCCAAGGAGTAAGGCGTAGTAAGTCCCAGACCGAGATTGAACAAAACTGGTTTTCCGAAAACAAAACGTCCTGGGTTTTCTCCCCCCTATCTTCTTTTTGTGATTTGTTTATGAACGTGCTTCCTCACCTGGGTGCAAACAACATATGAAAGTACTCGTGTAAATTATTTTCAGTGCAATATGGATCCAGAATACAATTTCGGAACATAGGGCGAAATTTCACAAGTTTTAGTAGATGATAGCCTTGGTTTGTACAAAATTTCTAAAAAATTCTCCCGAAATAGTTTTTTCCTGAAATTCCACGTATAAATCTCCACTGAATTTGAGACAAAATGCGACAAATTTTAGGTCAAACGCACGAGTATTCGCCTACGAAAAAAATCAAACAGTTTTACACACAAACGAACCTTCTTATCAGTCCTGGCCATGATGAATAAAACATTTATTGCGAATCTTGTGGGACGAATCTGAGGCACAAATCTCAACCAAAACTCAGTAGAAACAGTGACGAACGTCTGATAAAAATTTCAGACCACAATGCCCAAGGAGTAAGGCGTAGTAAGTCCCAGACCGAGAGTGAACAAAACTGGTTTTCCGAAAACAAAACGTCATGGCTTTTCTCCCCCGTATCTTTTTTTTGTGATTTATTTATGGACGTGCCTCATTACCTTGGTGCAAAGAACATATGAAAGTACTCGTGTGAATTTTTTTAAGCGCAATACGGACCCAGAATACAATTTCGGAACGTAGGGCGAAATTTCACAAGTTTTGGTAGAAGATAGCCTTGGTTTGCACAAAATTTCTGAAAAGTTCTTCCAAAATAGTTTTTTTCCTGAAATCCCACGTAAGAATCTTCACTGAACTTGGGACAAAACGCGATAAGTTTCAGGTCAAACGGACGAGTATTCGCCCACGATAAAAATCAAACAGCTTCACACACAAACGAACTTTCCTTTCAGCCATGGCAGTGATGAATAAAAAATTTATTGCCAATATTTTGGGACGAATCTGGGACTCAAATCTCAGCCAAAACTCAGTACACACAGTGACTAACGTCTGGTAAAAATTTCATACCAGAATGCCCAAGGAGTAAGGCGTAGCAAGTCCCAGACCGAGAGTGAACAAAACTGGTTTTCCGAAAACAAAACGTCCTGGCTTTTGTCCCCCGTATCTTCTTTTTGTGATTTGTTTATGGACGTGCCTCCTTACCTGGGTGCAAAAAACATATGAAAGCACTCGTGTGAATTTTTTTAAGCGCAATACGAACCCAGAATACAATTTCGGTACGTAGGGCGGAATTTCACAAGTTTTGGTAAAAGATAGCCTTGGTTTGCACAAAATATCTGAAAAATTCTACCGAAATAGTTTTTTCCTGAAATTCGACGTAAGAATCATCATTGAATTTGGGACAAAACGCGATAAATTTCAGGTCAAACGGACGAGTATTCGCCCACAAAAAAATCAAATAGTTTCACACATAAACGAACCTTCCTTTCAGCCCTGGCAGTGAAGAATAAAAAATTTATTCCAAATCTTTTGGGACAAATCTGGGGCTCAAATCTCAGCCAAGACTCAGTACACACAGTGACGAACGTCTGGTAAAAATTTCAGACCTTAATGCCCAAGGAGTAAGGCGTAGCAAGTCCCAGACCGAGAGTTAACAATACTGGTTTTCCGAAGAAAAAAAACGTCCTGGCTTTTCTCCCCCGTATCTTCTTTTTGTGATTTGTTTATGGACGTGGCTCCTTACCTTGGTGCAAACAACATATGAAAGTATTCGTGTGAATTTTTTTAAGCGCAATACGGACCCAGAATACAATTTCGAAAAGTAGGGCGAAATTTCACAAGTTTTATTAGAGGATAGTCTTGCTTTGCACAAAATTTCTGAAAAATTCTCTCGAAATAGTTTTTTCCTGAAATTCCACGTAAGAATCTTCACTGAATTTGGGACAAAACGCGAAAAATTTCAGGTCAAACGGACGAATATTCGCCCACGAAAAAAATCAAACAGTTTCACACACAAACGAACCTTCCTTTCAGCCCTGGCAGTGATGAATACGAAATTTATTGCCAATCTTGTGGGACGAATCTGGAGCTCAAATCTCAGCCAAAATCAGTAGACACAGTGACGAACGTCTAGTAAAAATTTCAAACCAGAATGCCTAAGGAGTAAGGCGTAGCAAGTCCCAGACCGAGAGTGAACAAAACTCGTTTTCCGAAAACAAAACGTCTTGGCTTTTCTCCCCCATATCTTCTTTTTGTGATTTGTTTATGGACGTGCCTCCTTACCTGGGTGCAAACAACATATGAAAGTACTCGTGTGAATTTTTTTAAGCGCAATACGGACCTAGAATACAATTTCGGAAAGTACGGCAAAATTTCACATGTTTTGGTAGAGGATAGCCTTGGTTTGCACAAAATTTCTGAAAAATTCTCTCGAAATAGATTTTTCCTGAAATTCCAAGTAAGAATCTTCACTGAATTTGGGACAAAACGCGACAAATTTCAGGTCAAACGGACGAGTATTCGCCCACGAAAAAAATCAAATAGTTTCACACACAAACGAACCTTCCTTTCAGCCCTAGCAGTGATGAATAATAAATTTATTGTCAATCTTTTGGGACAAATCTGGGGCTCAAATCTCAGCCAAAACTCAGTAGACACAGTGACGAACATCTGGTAAAAATTTCAGACCAGAATGCCCAAGGAGTAAGGCGTAGTAAGTCCGAGACCGAGAGTGAACAAAACTGGTTTTCTGAAAACAAAACGTTTTGGCTTTTTTCCCCCGTATCTTCTTTTTGTGATTTGTTTATGGACGTGCCTCCTCACCTGGGTGAAATCAACATATGAAAGTACTCGTGTGAATTTTTTCAGCGCAATACGGACCCAGAATACATTTCGGAAAGTAGGGCGAAATTTCACAAGTTTTGGTAAAAGATAGCCTTGGTTTGCACAAAATTTTTGGAAAATTCTCCCGAAATATTTTTTTTCTGAAATTCCACGTAAGAATCTCCACTGAATTTGGGACAAAACGCAACAAATTTCAGGTCAAATGGATGAGTATTCGCCCACGAAAAAAATGAAACAGTTTCACACACAAACGAACCTTCCTTTCAGCCCTGGCAATGATGAATAAAAAATTTATTGGTAATCTTGTGGGACGAATTTGGGGCTCAACTCTCGGCCAAAACTCAGTAGACACAGTGACGAACGTCTGGTAAAAATTTCATACCAGAATGCCAAAAGAGTAAGGCGTAGTAAGTCCCAGATTGAGAGTGAACAAATTTGGTTTTCCGAAAACAAAACGTCATCGCTTTTCTCCCCTGTATCTTCTTTTTGTGATTTGTTTATGGACGTGCCTCCTTACCTGGGTGCAAACAACATATGAAAGTACTCGTGTGAATTTTTTCAGCGCAATACGGACCTAGAATACAGTTTCGGAAAGTAGGGCGAAATTTCACAAGTTTTGCGAATACGGACCTTGGTTTGCACAAAATTTCTGAAAAATTCTCCTGAAATAGTTTTTTCCTGAAATTCCACGTATGAATCTCCACTGAATTTGGGACAAAATGCGACAAATTTCAGATCAAACGGACGAGTATTCGCCCACGAAAAAAATCAAACTGTTTCACACATAAATGAACCTTCCTTTCAGCCCTGGCAGTGATGAATAAAAAATTTACTGCCAATCTTGTGGGACGAATCTGGGACTCAAATCTCAGCAAAAACTCAGTAGACACAATGACGCACCTCTGGTAAAAATTTCAGACCAGAATGCCTAAGGAGTAAGGCGTAGTAAGTCCCAGACCTAGAGTGAACAAAACTGGTTTTTCGAAAACAAAACGTCCTGGCTTTTCTCCCCCGTATCTTCTTTTTGTGATTTGTTTATGGACGTGCCTTCTTACCTGGGTGCAAACAACATATGAAAGTACTCGTGTGAATTTTTTCAGCGCAATACGGACCCTGAATACAATTTCAGAAAGTAGGGCGAAATTTCACAAGTTTTGGTGTAGGATAGCCTTGGTTTGCACAAAATTTCTGGAAAATTATCCCGAAATTCCACGTAAGAATCTCCACTGAGTTTGGGACAAAACGCAACAAATTTCAGGTCAAATGGACGAGTATTCGCCCACGAAAAAAATCAAACAGTTTCACACACAAACGAACCTTACTTTCAGCCCTGGCAATGATGAATAAAAAATTTATTGGCAATCTTGTGGGACGAATCTGGGGCTCAAATCTCGGCCAAAACTCAGTAGACACAGTGACAAATGTCTTGTAAAAATTTCAGACCAGAATGCCAAAGGAGTAAGGCGTAGTAAGTCCCAGACCGAGAGTGAACAAATTTGGTTTTCCGAAAATAAAACGTCATCGCTTTTCTCCCCTGTATCTTCTTTTTGTGATTTGTTTATGGACGTGCCTCCTTACCTGGGTGCAAACAACATATGAAAGTACTCGTGTGAATTTTTTTAGCGCAATACGGACCTAGAATACAATTTCGGAAAGTAGGGCGAAATTTCACAAGTTTTGGTAGAAGATAGCCTTGGTTTGCACAAAATTTCTGAAAAATTCTCCTGAAATAGTTTTGTCCTGAAATTCCACGTAAGAATCTCCACTGAATTTGGGACAAAACGCGACAAATTTCAGATCAAACGGACGAGTATTCGCCCACGAAAAAAATCAAACTGTTTCACACATAAACGAACCTTCCTTTCAGCCCTGGCAGTGATGAATAAAAAATTTACTGCCAATCTTGTGGGACGAATCTGGGACTCAAATCTCAGCCAAAACTCAGTAGACACAATGAAAAACGTCTGATAAAAATATCATACCAGAATGCCCAAGGAGACTAATTTCGAAAACGAGTTTTTAACTACAAAGACAAAGAAACAAATACGCAAGCTTCCTATTCTACAATGCAGTCTCAATTCTCCTTATGGAACTTTCATCATCTTCATATCCATGCACTAAAAAAATCATGGATTTTCTATGCTGTGGCAATTCAGGGTTGGAGTGCAAAGACAAGTGTATTTTAATTAAGTTGAGTTTTCAGGAGAGGTTGTGAGGAGATAACAACCATCACAAAAGTTATAGTTTTAAGTGGTGTGCCCTTTATTAAGAAGTTAGTGAAAGAATAACTCATCTTTATAAAATTGACTTTAAAGATGAGGATTGTCCTCAATTATACACTATTAAATTGACTTTTTTTTAGTTGATGTAAGATTTTCAACACACTTCTCTCTAGTATTAAGTATTTTGGACAAATTATCATTCATAATGCAAGTCTTGATGTTACACCAAATGATCTCCTAGATAACAACTTCAACAACAACGAGATCAAATATCATAATTCTTCATTATCTGAAGTTACAAAATTGGTCTAATCACAATAATGCTTAGAGAAATTTAAGATCTAACCAAGTTAAAAGAACACATACATATCTTTTTTACTATCATCACTAAGTTAACAATATATAAATAATTCTACACCTTCTGATATTAAAATAAAACATCTCATAATTTTTTCTAACTTATGATTTTTATTTCACAAACATCAGAATTTTACAATGGTCATATTTTCACATGTTAAACCTCACATGTGTGAGGAGGCCATAAAACATTTTGACCAGATTTAAGCCATGAGCAAAGAAATTTGTTCTCTCTAAGAAAACAATATTTGGTATCTCATTGAATTACCTCTTAACAAGATTTCCATTGGATATAAATGGATCTATAAGATTAAGCATAAGTTAGATAGTTCAATAGAAAGATATAAAGCATAACTGGTTGCAAATGGGTATAATCTAATTGAATGTATAGACTATTTAGATATTGTTGTTGGGTATGAAGTCAAGACCAATTGGGTTGGGCTGACTAGACACCATGTTTAGTGAGTGAGCTTAATCATTGTACACAGTTGAAGCGCAGGTGAACATTGTTCCGTAGCTTCAAGTGGAAGATTGTTGGGTATGAAACCAGGACCAATTGGGTTGGACTGACTAGGCACCATGTTTAGTGGGTGGGCTTAATCATTGTGTCCTTTTTATAATCTCTATTTAAAGAGATCATTGTACTTGTAATTGATGTGCAACAGGAATAATGAAAACCTAATAGTTGCCCGTGTGGATGTAGGTTGCAGTTGGCGACTGAACCACATTAAATCTTGTGTCGTTTATTTTTATGCAATTGATTCGTGATTGTGTGTGTTGTTTCCGCGTGCGTTTTTCCCATCAATTGTTTCACTTGTTATCAAACCAACTGCTATTAGAGCTCTTCTTGCCCTTGTTGCTACTTATAACTGTCATTCACATTAATTAGAGGTGAACAATGCTTTCTTCCACGGGGATCTCATGAAAAAGTCTATACGATTCCTTCTCCAGATCTTCACACATCTAACTAGAATCAAGTTTGTACACTAACCAAATCCTTATATGGGCTACAAGTATCTTCATCTCTTACTAATGTTGACTTTATTCAGTCTAGTTATGATCACTCATCCTTGAAAATTCTATAAATGAGATTAACAACATGAAGAGTTTCCTTGATTATGCTTTTAGGATCAAAGAGTTTCTTCATCGTCTCTTTGTTTCTTTAAGTTGTGCTCTGCAATCTCTTGCTCACGTAGCAATGTTGGACTAACATATGCATGCTAGTCCACATTTGTAATTTAAGATGTGTTGCTATTGGCGAAGGCATTTCAATTTCTGAATTTCATTTTGTGGAGCTGTGTTGTGGTGACAGTCCATGAAGAATAAGTTTCCCAGTATTGTTGCATTAGAAATTTTTTTTGGTTTATAACTTGAACAAAATGTTATCCATTGTTTGAGGAATTGTCTGCATAACTCAACCAACCTGTTTTAAGTTTATTTTACCCAAGCTGTAGTTTACTTAATAATGGCTTGGATTGAAAAAGTTCTAGTTAAACGGATTTATTTTGAGACCAACTCACTGATACACATAAAAATAAAATAAAAGTTGAAGTTTTCAGTTATTTTAGCCTCTATTTTAAAATATGATTTTATTTTGAACTGATTTACATATAATTTAAAATACTCCCATAATATAAATTTGTGCAAGTAAAATAAAATTCAATATGAATCTGTTAAGGAGTAAGGAAATTCATGAAGCACTAAGGCAAGTTCTCCCTACATTTCTATACTTTCTACCTGTATCTCCATTTTTCTGTTTTTGTGGTGTTTTAACTGATGATGTCTATATTTTTCTTAGTTTCTAAAATATAAAACTAAAAAATAATTATTTTTTACTGAGAAATATCAAATTATTTCATAAATCTTCTTGCGAACCATCTTACACAGACGTTTAAATAATAAAATTATTCTTTCAAATATTGAGACTAAAAAAATAAAAGTGTTATACCTGTAAGGGAAAGTATGAAGATCCAACTGAATTTATTTAAAAAGATGAAATTATATTTTACTTAGAATTATTTAAATTTTAAAAAAAAGTTCAAACTAAGTTTTTACAATTAATATGGAGGTGGTGGAGGAGAATTTACCACTACCAGTTATTTATAAGCTGGACCAGACTGGCGTTTTATGGCCCATTTAAAATGTTTTGTCAACTTGGTCCAATTGAGTTATTATTAACTAGTGGGCCTGCGTAGAGTTACAAACAATTATAAAATCTCATATTGTTCGTTTAAATGAAAAAAATATACATTTTGCCCCTTTACCAACAAAACACTCACTTGAAAATTTTATTTTAATAATAAATCACTAACACACACACACACATATATATATATATATATATATATATATACACACTAATAATTTAATTTTAAAGATAGAAAAATATTATTAAAATATTAATATAATTAATTGTTAAATATTTTTTGTTGTTTTGATTGTTCTTCTATAAATTGATTAGTGGCTGTAAATTCTATCAAGATTCGCATATTTTGAAGAGCCATTTCAGTTTCTATAATGTTTTATAGAATGCATCAGTCAATAAAAACATTAATTTAAGGTTCATTATTTTAATCCCAATACCTTTATTTAAAGTAGTAAAAAAGCATAAAATATGTGTCAAGTGAAATTCTAAATAGATTAATGTGTCTACTCTGTGCATGCCATTGAATTAATATATTTTTAAACAAAGTGTCGTTCAAAATTAGAGCCAGTTTACTTTTAACTTTGACAGGACTATTTTCATAGTACGATCTTCAACTATCAAATGTAATTAAGACGTGGACTAACTTATTTTAGGCCAAAATTTAAGTCATGAAGAATATGTTTTGCTCGTATCTTTTACTCCTTATACATTGGTCCAAGGTGGAAAAAAAAAATAGGAAACGAAATTTGACTTCTCATCCAATTTTTGCTATCATAAATAATATTAAGAAATGTTTAATTCAACCTTATCAAATCTGCTTACAAGGTGAGACTTGCACTCAATTATATATTATGAAATGTTCTTATTTTTAGTTGATGTGAAATCTCCAACACACCCTCTCATACACTGAGGTTGTCAACTCATATGTGAAACTATATAATGAGTGGTTTGATAACCACCCAATAGCGGGTAGCTTGATAAGTCAAACAAATTCTCACTAAGATAAACTTTAAATGACTCAGATATTATATTAAGAAGTTTACCTTAAGCATAACTTAACCTATAAAACCAGTTTATAAGGTGGGATTTGTATTCACTTATATACTATAAAATGTCTTTATCTCCAGGAATCTCCAACAAATGAAAAAAAGGTTAAATATGTTTTTTACTTTCAAGCGAAATTAATTTTTATCCTTAGTCTAAATTTTATACCTCTTAAGTATTTTTAATAAAGAAACTATTAGACTGAATGATAGTCAATTTTTTTACATGACAAACAAAGAGATCTAAGATATTAAAATATTTCATGGTTAGTCATCCGTAACGTGAATGTTATAATATTATAATACAATTCACGTTGAAATTTCGTTTGTTAGGTAAAAAAAAACAAAACACAAGTAATAACTCATTCCAATAGTTTTCTTCCTTATCCGAAGTAGTCAGCTAAGAACAAAAATCAATTTTACCAAAATACCTTAAGTTTGAACTAATGAGAAAAATCAGTTTTGTGTTATAATACAGAAAAAAAAAACATATTTCAAACAAAAAGAAAAAACTTATTTTGTTGTACATATTTAATACAAAAAGAAAAAAGTTATTTTGTTGTCTGCAGCAGATGTTTACAAGCAAAGTGAATGTTGAGACAGCAGAGATACGTGTTGCTTGTAATTCTATGGACCACTTTTGACAAGGGCAACCAAGAATTTGGATCCTATAGATTTGATTGGACTTTGAACATTTTGGTACCCTAATCTTACTAAATCCTTCACATGCTGCTGCCACAGCCACTCTTTGACCTTCAACATGCCCATTCATTACCTACGTTGATTATTAATTAATGTCAATTCTTTGTTTCATTAAACTTAGAATCAATTGATGCATAATGTACTTGACTCAAGCTGTCGGTAACGTTTGTACCATTCAAAACTATCATTCTTTACGTTAAATGTTCAGTAAACTAACCAGTCAAACATCATATATTTGAATCTCATACTACCACTTGTTTCAAACACCACGACGATTCAAACTATAGCTCCGAGTGAAATCATGCATCTTAACAATCTTTTACATGTGCGTAACTTTGACCATTGAGCACAACAACTCAATCACATGAAAAAACAAATTATGATATGTTGACAACTAAGAAATAAATTGTTTTAGATTAAAACAGGCAAAAATAGAAAAAAAATTATTTTTTTAGTTAAATGTGTTTCATATGTATTAAAAAATAAAGTCTATCTCAACTTTAATAAATTAACCTATAAGATAAGGTTTGGACCTCCTTATATAGTACGATAATTTAATCACTAGTCGGTATAGGATCTCCAACACACTTTCACATCGAGACTACTAATACGTGTGTGAGACTATACATTTATGAATGATTCGATAACAATCCGGTAGCGGGTGACCTTTTATAAGTTCAATAAACTCTTATTATGATACACTATTAAAGACTCTGATATCATACATGTTTTAAGCCCAACTAAATATTATAAAAATTGCTTATAAAATAAGGTTTGCATCCACTTATATATGTGAATATAGAATTTTTTTTAAAGATTATAAACTTGCAATATTTTACTATGTAGTTGTGAAACTAACTTTTTTTTTTCTAAAAAAGAAAATCATGGATATTCAAGTGAACTAGTATTGATATTTGTGTAATGTTATGAAGAAACTTTCCTGAAAAGTTGCATAATATGTTTTCAACAATTGGGTGGAAGATAATAAATATACGAGTGAGAGAATACGTGTTGGAAAAGAAATAAAAAGTTGTCGCAAAAAGGCAAATTTTCACTTTCTTTTTGTTTTCAACCATTTAGCATTTTCCATTAGAAATTGTGCGAAGTGGGGTTTGTGTATAATAGCATAACCACAAGGATTAAGAGAAATTAATCTATTAAGTTCATAAACTTTTATGTGATTCTTTTCGATACAATTGACCTTTTTAAGTCTTATTGTTTTCATGCACAGAGGAGTTGAAAATTAATTCTTATAAAGACACTTTACTTTATGTTTGAGAAACAGGTTACGTTTTAATAAGTTTTTTTCTTTTTCTAGAAACAATAATATTGTCGTTTCTCATTTTGTGTCTTGCAAAGTGAAATTTTCCATTAAAATGGGAATCAAAGCACATCATTTGATACTTAAGGAACTATAAGAGATTAAATGCTTAGTTTATGTACAAAATAGGAAGAAATATTTGAGTCTCTATCGTTTTTGTTTGTTAAAATCGTCACCCTCAATATAATACGTACTCCTTCATATATTACTAAAAAATTATTAAATAAAAATAAATTTTAAAAATAAAAAATAATTATTCATTATATTAACTAAATTAATATATTTTAAAAATTTAAAATTATTAATAATTAAAATAATTTTTATCATTAATAAAATTTATAAATTATATTACGAAGTTAGTTTCAATATAATAATTAAGATAAATATGTCAAATTATAAAGGCTTACGCACGTAAAATGACTTGATTTCTCATAATTTTGTACATAAAATAAATTGGAAAAATTTGAAATTTACATCTTATATACGATCCTTTACTTAAAAATAACAATTTTTGTAGAAATTTCACATTAATCAGAGACAAATGAAGGAGAATATTATCTTTACAGCATTGTGAATTTAAAAACAATCAATGCTTTCCATAGAAGATATCTGCAGCAATAAATGGCTGTACCTTTTCTGTCAATTTCTATTGGGTTTGGTTTGGGTCTTTGTTAGGGTTGTGTTCACACCAAAGGCTCTCATAAGCTTTTAGGACACCTTCTTTATACTATGACCCCTTTCTTATAAGAATTTGAATATCTTAAATATTTTAATTATTTTTATAAAAAATTATATAAATGAGAGTAATTTTCATTTTAGAAGTCAAGTAAAGAGGAGTTATATTTAAAAATACTTCTTAACATGTATTAGTGTAAATTTTATTAAAATATATTGGATTATCATGTTATGTTAGACTATAAAACTATCCTTCATAAATATTTAATCTTATATATTATTAAGAAATGAACTTTTAAGTATAACTTAATATTATAAAATTAATTTATAAAATAAAGTTTGCATCAATTTATATACTAATGATCCGATAGTTGATGATTTAATAAGTCTAACAAATTAGGATAAACTCAAAATAGTTTTAATATCATATTAAGAAGTAGACTTTGTTTAACTTAACCTCATAAATCAACTTATAAAATAAGATTTGCACTTACTTACATTTTATAAAACTTCAACATATATAAAATATTTATGTTTTAATATAAATAATATAAATAGTGTGTTAGAAATCTTACCTCTACTACTATTAATATAAACAGGGTTAGTGTATTATATATAAGTTTATTCAAGGATTTATCGTCAACCCAAATACAAACTCCTTTGTCGACATTTAAGTAAACACAAGGCTCACTTATTACCAAAATACTTTTAATATTGGTTTTTGAAGAGAGTAGAAAATGTTATATAGACTTTATTTGTTGTTGCAAGAAAGTTGTTATGCGTGGTCAGCATTTCCAAGCATGGCTGCAGGGGAATGTCGTGGCTTATCTTTGACTTCGATTGTAACACCTTTAACCATGTTTGAGATTGCTTACTAAACTTACCAACCAAAAAGAATTTCGCTACTTCTTCATCAACCCTAGATCTCTTTTACTTTCTCTTTCTTCCCATTTCTTCTATACACTTATTTATTTTAATACTATCACCGTTTTAGGATAAAAAAAACTACAAATTAAAATTTTGATATTCAGAAATTCCATTTTGATCCCTCAATATATCCATGTGAATCGTTTTAATAATGTTGGAGATCACACATCGACTAGAAATTAGAATATTTCATTGTATATATTGCACTCATTCCATGAATTGGTTTTATGGGGTTGAGTTAGGCTTAAAGTCCACTTTGTATTTTGGTATTAGAGCCATTTTCGAACTTATTCTATCGAGTGTTTGTTGGCCTTATCATGTCACCCGTTATCGGTTTGGACCACCCATAATATGTTATCCCACGCACGAACTCATTCCTATCAAATATATATAATTTTTTAATACTATTAGTTTATTATATAACATCTTTTGTACTTATAAATTTTAACGCATTTTATATTAATTATAAAATTAATCGAATTACCACTATAACATGTATGATTAAATGATAAAATAGAACTAATGGTTTTAAACTCTCAGTACACGTATGATTCATTTGAAAAAAGTAATTATTACATGTATTTTTTTTTCAATAAAAAAATCATTTTTATTTTCCTCACTTTAATCAACCTTTCGAAAGGATGTTAAAAATTATATCGAGATAACTTCGGTCCCAATCATAAAACAATATAACATTTAACCTTTAATTATTTTATTACTGTTCATTATCAGCAATTAATTTCATATTAGTTTTAAAACCAGTTTTGAGCTACGTGCTAAACATGTTTTATTTTTATGTGCTCGTATATAGTTGTTTGCATCATAATGAACGCAATCGCTTCTTATAATATATACATATTATGCAATTTGCATAGCCTTGATTATATACATATATATATATATATATATATATATATATATAAATAAGAATTTCAACAGTAACAGTACAAAATTCATATCCCTGTATAGAAATATAAAACTGATATTGATGATGATTTTTTTTAGTGAGTTTAGTTTTGTTTATATATTAAGAAATAAATTTTAAATTTATCTCAACTTCATAAATCGGTTATAATAAATTTAAAGATATCATAATATTAAGAAGTGCACTTTAAACCTAATTCGATCTCATAAATCGGTTTATAAGGTGAGAATTATACCTACAAATATATTATAAAATATCTTAATCTATAGTTGATGTGTGATTTTCAACCTTAAATATGCAACAATATTTATAGGAAGCATATTTCAGTTGGTTTTTCTTATTAATAGACACACTCATGAATCATGGTGATGAGATGAAAAATAAAAATATATAATATGCATATATATAATTTCTCAATGTATTAGAAATGTGTAACAGATTATTTTTACAATCAGCTTCTGCACACAGACACACTTGTATCTGATTAATGTATGTGGAGGAAGACAAAACAAAAGCAAAAGATAGACAAAGAGAGAGAGGCTCAACATCTGTGAGTGAAAGACCAAGAAAGAAAGAAAAAATTGAAAACAAAAAAATGGAAGAAAATTGAAACAAATTAAGGTTGAAGAAAGCCACTGTGAAAAACAACGAAGGCTAATGACCAGGACCCTTTTTGCTAGGTCCAGAAGCTAGTTTATATGCCAAGCTTCGTGCAAATTGACGAGTTATGGAGTTGTTAGAAGCAACAGCAAATGTCGCCACTCCAAGAGACGAACCTTCTCCTTTCAAGTCCTCACAACCGTCACCCACCGGTGTCTTTAACGCCTCCGATCGAAGGACTCTTCCATGAGCAAAGCAGAATTGTGATGACAGCACAAGCACTGTGATAACCATCACAGTCCAAAGACTCTTCTTCATCTGCATCTTACTATTCTTTTGAGTACTTAACTACCTTCTCTGAGAGCCAAGAAACGTTGCAGTGTGTGTGAAGTTGTTGCTCTTGTGTTGAGGTTAAACTATGAGATGCTGCATATTTATAGAGAGCAAGTTTGGTAGAGACGGTGAAGCTCTTTCCATGTGGGTCCTTAAAAGCTGCAAGCTCATTTGACTTTAGCCAAATTCTTATGTATTTCGTGGGATTTTATTTGAAATTTTGTGTAGGGTTAATTATGCCTTCGCGCAAAGGCTCCACGTGCACAGAATGAATTGGTTCTTTTGAATATTCTTCCAATATTGTTGAATTTTGACTTTATACTTTTACTCGTACCACTACTTAAAATGTTAAATTTTGACAGGAAAAAGTAACAATTTTGATAATACAAATTTTACTCATTATACATTATAAATGTCTCTAATTTTAGTTTACGTGATATCATTTTAAACACACTCTGATCACGAAGAGACTATAATTTGTGTTTGAGACTATATATTTATGTTTATCTAGAATCTCTAACATATTTTTCTCAAACTGATACTACAATTTGCACGTGATACTGTATATTTATGGATTGTTCGATGATAATAACCTAATAAATTAAACAAATTTGATTAAGAAAAATTCTCAATAATTTTTATACTATAATAAGTGAATCTAATTCTATCTTATAAAACAAGCTTGTAATATAAAATTTACATCCACTTATGTATTATGAAATATTTTTATTTTTTTTATAAAATATTCTTATTTTTTTTTTTTATAGTGGATCTCCGACACCCATTACCATCTCATAGAAGTAAATTGAGAATGTTGAAGATATTGACATGTCCACCTTGAACCAATTGTTTCACACGGTTTTTACGAATCTATGTTTGTATTGTGTGTACAATCTGTTACGCGTTGCATGCTTACTTTTGATTTTAAAACATCTGTGTTCCCTTTTTACATGTCAAGATAGTTGAAAAGCAGTGAGAGAAGGATGGGTTTGAAATTTGGTGGCTTTGGAAAAGGCATGCACAGGGTTTTGTTGAAGTGTCACCTTCTTTGTTCTCAGAATGCACGCGCAAATATGTGTGCTTAACACAGATGCATCGGATCACAACACAATTCTTGTGGCTCACCACAATGTGTGAAACTCAACTATTTTTCTTCTTTTAAGCATTGTTGTTATCAATGTCTTCGTTTGTTAGACACAATATATTCTTTCTCCAACAATTAAGCCTCAACAATGGTGCTCACCAAGAGGGTGCATGTGTCAAGAAACTCAATTTAGAAAAGCCAAATCTTTAGCCATAAAAAAATTACCCTTTTATCGAGGAAAGTAGAGATTAATTTTAAATATAAAAAAAATTAACTGTTATTTTGATACTATTTTAAAATTGAACAAATTTATTAGAATTAAAATTAATTTGTATTATTAATAAATAATTTTTAAATTAATATTTAATTAGCTACCAAGATATTACTTATTAATTTTAAAATCTAAATAATTGGTAGTTAAAACATTAGTAAGTAATTAGATACTAATTTTAAAAATTATTTATTAATAATAAAAATTAATTTAGATATTAATAATTTGTTTAGTCTCTAAATTAATATTTAAATTAATTGTTATATTAATTAATTAATTTTTATCTTAATATTAATTTTTATTTAATAACTTTTTTAAAGTATTAATGAGTAAATCTATTAGCTAATTAAATCTTCTTTTATCTAATCAACTAACATTCACAAATAGTTGTAGAATTTTGCAAATATTATAATTTCTCCACCTACCACCACTCAAACTTCTTTATTTGGATTAACAGAAATAATAAAAAACCTACTCACTGTGGTTTCCTTCATTTTTTTTATTCTTCTTAAGATATTAGTCGCAAGAAACTCTATATAGATATATTCATTTTTTAAATAACCGTATAAAATAGTAATTGAAAAAGACCTACACCTACACCTGTTGTTTATTGTAATTACATTGAATAATTAATGTTTTCTAATTAGAAAACATTAGTGAAGTAATTAAAACAAAGCATATATATAGTAAACCACTTAAAGCTATGTACTTTTCTAACGTAGAGAAAAGTATTTTATGATATCGTGAACCACAAGACAAAGGTAGAAGAAATCCATCTCTGATTATTTTTTCTTAGTCAAAATCTCACTTTTTCTTATTTGAGCTTTCTTCATGGCTTAGTTTTTGTTTTAACTTATAGGAGTGTTCACATAAGAATTATTTTCAAATGATGATGTTGTAAGAACTTATGAAGTTCGGACACTCCTCTTAAATGACGTGTTCGATATTTGTATCAGATATCGACATCGAACACTGACACTCGTATGACACATGTAGGACATGTATCCGTGAAGTGTCCAATTTAAAAAGTGTATTTGTTAAATTTCTGACAGTTCTAACATAATTTTAAAAAGGAAAAATACATTAATTTTATAAAAATTCAAACTTTATTGTATAAATTGTTATTACGATTATAAAATAAAAAATAAATCCTTGTGAATCAATCATGAAAAACATTTTTCTGCTGTAACAAATAATTTAGAACATACTTTGTACATAAATCTTTATTGTCAATTTATATAATTAATAATTATATAATATATAGATCCGTGTTATTTTAGAAATTTTACGTATCTCCGTGTTCGTGTCCGTGTCGCCTCAATGTCCGTGTTAGTGATTGTAGTAAAAACAATACTTAGAAGTTTTTTAAGGTATTTTTATGCTATTATTGTCCAATTAAAATTATACTTTTACCCCACTCTTCTATTAAATTGTAAGGTTTAGTAGCAAAAGTCAGCGTACATAATTAGAATAAACTTCAATCAGAATTAACACAAAGAATAAAAAAAAACGTATCTAAATTTTGTCCAACAAAAACAGTCATTAGCAGTTGCATTCATGGATCACGTGCAAAAGAAATTAATTCTTATTTGACTCTGAAAGTTGAAAAACCAAAGCTTCTTGCACAACCTAACAAAAAGAAAAACTTGGCAAGATATACGAATACGGGATACGAAATACGGAATAGAGAGACCAAAATTTACCATGACATAAGTGGCATTACATTAGATCAGAAAAAACTTGCTGATACATATTCAAAGTCAAAGGTTTGATTAGATTATAGATGTTTGAAAAAAAAATATAAAGATTTTTTTAAAATTAAAATTATTTTATATACACACTAATTTGCAAAAATAAAAAATGAAAATTTTATTTATATATATATATATTAATATATGTATAAGTTAATTTTAACTTTTCACACAGAAGTTATTTTAAAAAGAATTGTTACAAAAATTGTAAGAAATTAATTCAAACATACATGTGACATGCCTTATGTATTTTGTTTTTAGATTCAATAAGATCTCAATGTTTTAGTTTACTCTCTTTTTTCTAATTGATGCCCGTGCACTCCTATGTTTTTATATTTTACAAGTTATTAGTTAAATTAATTATTATATGCAAAAAGAAGTCATTGACTTCACATGCTATATCATATACCAAGTCATATTTAGTTTATGACCACATGTGAAGTATGAAACTAATAAATTAGGTTGCTAAGGAATTTATTTTCTTCCACAAGAACAATTTTTGGTACGACAGATCGATTGATTTCTCATTCTTGATTACCCAGATGAAAACTATAATTATTTAAAAATTTAATAAATACTCTATAAATACTCTATATGGATAAGTAAATTAAAAATATTTATAATATAATGTATCAGACAATTCTATTCAACAAAATTGGGTTTGTGTTTCAGTAATGAAATACATACAAATTGAACATTTAACCTATGGTCAATTATTGTGTGTACATTAACGAAATCTTTAAGAAAACACTGAAAAAATCATAAATTAAAAACCAATTTTAGATATCAAAATAATTAATTGCAATAGTAACTAAATTAAAGACCAATTTAAAAATCTAAAAAAAAATATTTTTAAATTAGTTTCTATTATTGTTAAATAGTTTCTTAATTAGCAACTAAGGTTTTAACTATCAATTATTTAGTTTCTAAATTTTGGTAACAAAAATTTTGATTGTTAATTAGATATTAATTTAAAACTATTTAATAATAATATAAATTAATTTAGAAATCAATTTTTTTTAGTTTATAAAATAGTCTATAATTTAGTTAATATTACAACTAATTATTTTAGTTTCTATTTATTTCTATTTCATGATTTTTTTTACGGAAGTACAAAATGACTTAACTTCGAGTTGATAATATGAAGTAGCTGACATAAAATCTTGTATTAAATTAAATGATTCGGAAAAATACCAATTAAAATAAAAAGAAAATAAGCCTATGTTATGTAATTATTTAATATTTTGTGTGTGCCTTCATCTTCTGAAACCAGAAATAACTTGGCTGTTGCAACATGTTCATAAAATGGAAGTTAGCTTAGCGTGTTGGTTTTGATGTTTATAAAATTTATTAAAACAAGTGTTTCTCCGGTTCATATATAATATACACAGATATAATATGAAATTCCATTCCCTATAATATAGAAAAAGTAATCCAAAATTCGAAACTGATATTAAAATATTTAATAAAACATTTTTTTATTCTCTTGAAGTAGTTGGGAACTTGGTAGGTAGATTGAAGTGCTTAAAGAATTAGGTTAGAATGTATAATCAGTATTTTTGTACCAAGCCCTACCTACCATTTTGGATTTTAGATAAATAAGAAAAAAAATACATATTAGAAATTTACAATAATTTAATATTGTATTTAACCCATTGGACTACACTTATTTAATTTTCAATACATACTTTAAATTTTTCGTAGTCACTATTTAAAAGATAAAATAAGATTGCTTGGATTCGAATCCGATTATATGAAATTTGATGAAATTAAAACCCAATAATAATAATAATAATATATTGAATGAATTTAGTTTATTTATTTAAATCGGACCGATTTAGTTAAATTCAAAATAACTTTTTGAGTCAATTAATTTTTGAAATAATAACTTATTTAATAAGCAGTAAGAATTTACTTCTTAAAATAATAGAAAATGAATATTTTTAAAAAAAGATAATTACATTAAAAATATGAATTTGTTTATTTTATTATTCTTTTTAAACAGGTACAAAGAAACTCGCCTATTATAGATAGTTAGATTTTCTATGTTAACACGTTTTGTTTTAAGGAAGTTTTCTATTTTAGGAGCTTTATATATATATATATATATATATATATATATATATATATATATATATATATATAT
>Ga0123342_1000604_pt1 | contig 57452 bp, 21 predicted proteins | sample Turbeawhitnodule_FD_89960 | JGI IMG/M metagenome (GOLD analysis project Ga0123342, IMG submission 89960) | Root nodule microbial communities of legume samples collected from Mexico - Turtle bean Mexico white nodule | ecosystem: Host-associated > Plants > Roots > Nodule | place: Mexico: Nepantla... | reverse complement strand
TGATCAGATTCTAAAATAGATGAGGTATGAAGTGAGAAATTAAGAGAGAAGGGAGAGGAGAGAAGTTGGTAGAGAGAGAAAGTGATTTGGAAGAATGAAGAAGAAAGTGATAGTGTGGGCACACTGTTTCTGCTTTTTTTTTAAAAAAAAGTGTCGTTACATCTTGGGTATTTGTAGTAAGAAAACTATTGGAATGAATTTTTATCAGTTTTTTTTTTCATGGTAAACGGATTTCCAATGTGTACTAGGATGCTAAAATATTTCACGTTGACACATCTTTAACGTAAATATTATAATATAGTCACGCTAAAAAATCGTTTGTTATGTAAAAAAAATTGATAAAGACTCATTCTAATAGTTTTCTTACTATAAGCACATAAGAGATCTAAGATTTGGACTAGGAAAAAAGAACTAATTTCGTATTATATACAGAAATCAAACATATATTTAACCCATTAATATTATGCTATGAATAATCATTCAACACGTTCTTGGTTTGTTATTGATGTAGTTTCCCTGTTGCAACTTTTCTTGTGGTTTCTTGGAACTACTATAAAATGTTTCAGACCAAGTACATTTTAACTCATTACTACTATGCTAAAGTAGTCATTTGTGTCAGAAGTAATGAAGTTATAATGTGGCTACCTGCTTATCAATTAATTAATGACGATATTTTATGTAACATAAATAATAGTTGAGAGTTATAAGATTGATAAGAAAACTATTTAGAGAGTAAAGGTGAATTTAATTTGAGGAAAGACAAAGTACTAAGACTCACAATAAAAAAATATTAATTAAGTAACTATCATATCAAATAAGTTATACAATAAAAAATATTAATTAGGTAACTATCATATCAAATAAGTTATACGAATTTTATATTGTTGGAGAGTGCATGAAATAATATTGTGTATTTTTGGCCGATTGTGGTTTCCGTATTGAGAATGGGTACAATATGTAGTATACCCTGGTATATTTGTTATAGGTTTTTTTTATACGGGTTAGAATACCTCTAGTATTTTCATTTATTTCATTTTATTTATTTTATTTTTATTGTTGATAAAAAAATTAAATCTTATATTATTCCTTAACAATAGTATCTAACAATAAAGAATATATATATATATATATATATATAATAAAAAATATATAAATAAAGAATATATATATATATATATATAGCTGTGAATTTTATCAATATTGCTAAATACAAGTATTAACTATTTGTAGTTTTTGTTGATGAAATACTTTAGGTACAAAATAGACTATCATTAGGAAGAAAAATATTCACCTTCGGTACATGTTCAAGGTTCGAGATGATATTAGTCCTTATTTTTTTGCTATAAATAATGTTTTTTTTTATCAATAATGTGTACTAATATCATGATTAAAAAATAGTCATTTTTTGTTTGTTTAGAGAGTAAGAGTGAAATTTGAAATAAATAAAAACTCAATAATATAAGTAAATAGTTATGGACAAAACAAGGTAATTAATATTGCATGAAATAATTAATAAATAGTATATAATGCAAGTTGTATTTGCTATTGGATTCTGGAGAAATATATTGAAATAACAGTTAACGTAATTTTAAGTAACTTTTTTCATATGTTTGGTTACATATTAGAAATTGTTTCATATCTAGTAAGAATTCCAAGTTTAAGTTTCTTAAGAAACGTGCCAACTATAATTTTTCATTAGTTTAGCCATATGTAAAATCATATAATTAATTTTCTCAGAGGTTGGTCATGCCTAGAGTAGTTTTTTTTTACAATAGATAACTCTAATTCTTTTGTCAAAGCTTATCTTAATTGTAATCATGACTTTATTCCTTTCTTTTATTTTGGTGTTCATATTTTTTGAATGTTGTTAAAAGTCAATTTCTTTAGCTATTGTTGATTGGGTTATATTTAAATTGACGTTTTGGAAAGGAAAAACTTTAAATATGATAGAAAGAATTTAGCTTTAATGTATTAATGTATATAAATGATATTTTTTTTTTATGTGAGTTGATTTTAGATTTATTTATTTTAGGGGTGACACTCTATTTATGATTTTGATTTTTATCAAATATATGGTAAGACTTAGGGAAGATCCTCACTGGACACGAACCTAACCCCAAGTAGTTAAGTAAGTGTGAATGTTCACTTCCAAAGACAAAAGGAAAAACACATTATAAGGTGTCAATGATGCAAGTTGCAGAATTGGAAAGATATGAAAAGGTAACAAAAGAGATAGATGGAACCGAATTGAACAATGGAACCACAAACAAGAACACAAAACACAATATCAGTGGTATATGGAAAATGGAAGAAGGAGATGAAAGAAAGAAAACTTATGGCGTGGGATGAGATTGAACAAGCCACTTGGAGTGTGGATTCAACAAGATGAGTGTAGAGGTTCGCCAATTGAAGAGCTCTCAACTCTCACAAGATAAGACTTAAGCTAGAGCATACAAGCCTCACACAATTTGTGCAGAGGTTTTCTTCTATATCCAATTTCAACATGAAAATACATTGAGTAAGGCACCCTATTTATGGGAATGGGTGCCTTGGGAAACAAGATGAGCAAGGATAGGATGGTAAATGTGTGAGGGGTTGTCTTTAGGGTTTGACTAAGTCAAACCGCACCTTAGGCTTGTTCTTCTAGAAGTTAGGTCAACTTTTCTTTCTAAAGGGTTAGACACAAGCTAAAATGATAACTACACCCCCTTATTTTTCTAAAAGCACCTATTCTAGCCTATCTTGCTATTTGGACCCCTAAAGTGAGCCTAAATTATTTACAACATGTTTTATTTTTAAGAAAACCAGAAGAAAGAACATTTGGTGTTCTGGTCTATGCCCACTTCTTCTTCTGGTGAGGTCTGCTAGATCTTTGGTGGGGACTTGACTTGATTGTTGAGATGACTGCTCATAGTGTGAATGGTCTCTTGAGGCCTTGATAATCTTCTTGTTTACTTGGATTGTATCAATTTCTATGCTTAAACAGGTTGACTAATGAGTTATGAATTTTATATGGACTGATGACATTATGAAAACGGGTATTGTCATAATTAACTAGAGTAAGCTTCTTCTTCCAAATCTGAAGATTGGTTGTAAGTCATTAATTTCCAAGTTGAGAATAAAGCTTATCTTTTGAAGCCTGCAAGGAACTTTGCGTATAGTTACAAATCTTGGACTCTCCTTATGAAGACTAGGTTCTTAAGATAAAAAAAAGATCTTATATCCCTCTTCTTCTATTTGGTGGAGTATCATATATTTATATGATGTGACTCTTAAGCATACTTCCTGAACTGTGGAATCTGGTGTCAATATTAATTTCTGGAATGACATGTGGTGCTCTTTTAGATATTTTCTATTATTGTGGGTGTTCTCTATAATGAAAGAATTAAGCTATCTTACAAGGTTTAACAAGCTTGGGTTGGTTCTTCTTGGGTTATACCTTTTCCTTTGTCCATTATGCCTAATATTCAGAATGAGAAAAATGTTGTTATTTATGGTGAAAAGGATGTTCCTAATTGGATGCTTGAGGATTGTGGGTTTTTAAATCATAAATTTCCACAGTGTTTTTTCTCCTTTTCTGAGGTCTCTCTTGTCTAGGATACTTTTAAATTGTCCTCTACTATATCGTTGACTAAGATTGTTATTCTTTGGAAATTTTTACAGAATAGGTTGCTTATGGATAATGAGGTGCAACATAGTGGGGTTTATCTTTGTTCGATGTTTACTTTATGTAATAATCATGAGTAGTCTATTTCTCATTCATTTTTCAAATGTCTTGTTGCTCTACAAATTTGTTCTTGACTCTAGTATGTTTTCCCTAAGGTGACTATTTCTTCCTCTGTTGATTTTATCTTTTCCCTAAAGTTTCCAAGGAGTCCCTTGATTAAGCATATTAGGCTTGTTGTTGTTACTTTTTTGGTCTGGATGATTTGGAGGATAATAAATCATGTTAGATTTCAAGAAAAAAAAAATAGTATGATTACAACCATTGATTTTATAAAGACCTACATCAGATTGTCAAGAAGTTCTTATAATAAATCCATGAGTAATGATGTATCTAACTTTTCGATTTTGAAATTCTTTGGAATTAAAACGAGGTCTAGAAAAGTGTTATAGCCCCTCTATGTTATTTGGAGTTTTCCCTTGGTAGGTTAAATTAAAGTTAACATTGAAGGTGCTGCTAGAGATTATTATGGCTTGTGCTTGTGTCGTGGGGGAGTTTATTGAAGATTTTTCTTCATTTCTTAGGTTCAATTGTTCCTCTTTGTTGAGCTTATGGGAGTTATCATTGCTATTGAGAAGGCACAAGAAGTTGGTTATAGGCGTTTGTGACTAGAAAGTGATTATACCCTGGTATGTGTTGGTTTCTCTTCCTCACATCTTATTCCTTGGTCTATACGTAGTAGATGGAATAAATGTTTGTCTTTCTGCAAGGAGATTGAGTTTAAACTTTGACATATGTTCAGAGAGGGTAATTGTACAGTCCGGTTAAGATCGGGTTAACGCCTGATAATTATGCTTGGATAATTAAACCCATATAGGTCAAGTCTGATCATTAAAATTCTGATTAAAGTATATGTTATTTGTTGTATTTGTGTCTGTTTAATTATTTGTTCATTTGATCACATGTTTGACCAAAAGTAGGAAATGAGATATTTATGCCCAACTACCCTTGAAAAGCCAAGGACTCAAAAAACAATTAAGAGGTTTATTACGATTTTTCAAAGAAAGGGGGATTGACAACCCCCTACAAAAGGTGTACGAGTCCCCAACAAAAAGTAAGTTCTATTCTATACTAGACATATGATACAATTTTTTTATGCTCTCACTGACTTCATCGTCAGAGTATGTTAACAGGTGAAGCTCCCGACATCTCACAGTGATCTCCAAGCAACCAAAGGCTGCGATTACAAAGGATCACCTCAGAGAGCACCTCCAAGCATGCGACCTCAAGTTTTGGCGAGAACAATAATCATTGTGCTGATACGTTTTCCTTTTTAAGGTTGCTTCATTGACTTGAGTTTGTTTGGTATGGTTGTTTACTTTCTAGTCTTTACTTAGATTTTTTCCATAATAGGTATAAATTCTCATTGTATCATTTTGCTTAGGCTGCTCTTGGGAGGTCTTTGTATGTCTTTGCATGGATTTGATCTAGTCCCCCATGTTTGTTTGTTCTATTTTTTATATATTGATTTTATGGTATGTTTAATGTGATGGCACATGATTGTTAAATTATGGGGTGTCAACCTAGCTAAGATGTCAGGTTCTATAGTGATGCCTAACATGACTTTTATAAAAAAAAATCATATAGTTAGGTTTAAGATGAAGAAGTTAAATTCACTAAAGAATGAAAACATTTTTTAAAAAGGGTTACAAATAATTTTACAATAATTTTTTTTATTTCTTAAATAATTTTATTTTTAAAATTTAAAATATTTTGTCTTTTTTCTAGCTTTTAGTCTAGGCACTTATCTTTCTATGATTCATGCCTTATAAATTAGATCAACTCACTTATAATTGTATTCATGCCTTATAAATTAGATCAACTTGGGAATAAGAACTTTTACTTAGATTAAGCCATTACAATGTTTGAAATATAAGTTTTACAAATCTAAAGATCTTCAAATTTTTATGCGTTCTTTGGAAGTTTCAAAAGACTTTGTAAAGACTTCCCTTCCCTTGCACAATAATTTATATCTAGGTAAGAGAAATCGTGACACCATAGCGCCCCCAATCAAATATCTCTCTTTTTCTACCTTTCATTATCTCTCTTTCTTTTATTCTTCCATACATTGTCTATTCCAAAATCTGATCATACCTTGTAGTAGTTAAAGAGTCATGATACATTTCTACCCTATCAAATTTTGAAATAGAGTAAGTTCATATTTACTCTAAAGGTTTCTTCTTATTTCATTTTCTTATCATTTAGCCATCAATATTGATGAGGACAATTGATAAAAGTCTTCATCTCAACTTTTTTTTACCATATATTGGAATTTGGTGATCTTTAGATAACATGTTTTAAGTCTTTAGATTCTGAAGTGGTTTCCTTGTTTGAGCTAAAATTTCTACTATAATAACAAAGTTCAAGTAACGGAAGCTATATGTGTGTTGAATATAACCTTAGGATAGTTGATTTAGATAATAATTTAATTTGGAAATTATATTATGCATGTTAAGTATATAGTTAGTTAAATTGAATTTAAATGATTTTGAGTGTATGTAATTGATTGAACAAAGATGCTTAAGCAAATAATAGTTTACATTAATAATTTAGAAGTATTAGTATTGAAATATCTGTGAAAAGATCCTTGAAGATGTAATTGAGTCTGATTGTTGAGGCTAATTTACTGATATTTTTGCTCAGACGAGATGATTCTAGCTCAAGCGAAAATATCATTGCACTTGACTTGCTCTTCAACTTTGTTCTCACACGAGCCTATTCTCGCTCAAGCGAAAATCACATTGAAAAATCAGTCGTTTCAACCTTATTTTCGCTCAAGTGAGAAATGTTTTTCTCAAGGGAGTCCATTCTCGCTCAAGCTAGCCTAAAAAAGACTTTTTTCATTCATTCTTTTCTTTAATTAATGTTTTTTCAATCATTTGAATTATGCATGATTTTTTTTATGCAAAATAGACATTTGTTTGTATATTGAATTGATTTGTGAATTTTTAATTGTTATGTCATTGAATGGTATGTAATATAAATTAGTGATATTGTACTATGAAAGCTTGTATGAACAAGATGCCATACATTTTTTTATAATGTATGAGATGTTATGTAATTTACATTAAGTATGAAAACTCTATGTTTTAATAGAGATCATCTATCTTATTTGATGATCTAAGTCACATATACTAAAGTATCAGGTGGTGAGAAGTTGAAGAAATATTTCATACACACATCAACCTATAGAGACACACGATATTGGATGTTTGGACCTACCCTGGTCCTAGAGGTGTAAATTAGATGTTAGGCTTTGGTAAGGAATACTTAATGAGTCTTCTAGAAGACGATAAATCCATATGCAATCACTATGATTGAAATGAAATCAAAAGTACTGGGGACTGAAAGGAAATCAAGGTACTATGAGACAAATGAATCTATGAGTAGTCAGTATGAATGAAATGAAAATGATTGTGTTTGATAATTTGATCCATATGAGTGTTGATGATGGTAATGGAATGTAGTTGGATTGTGGTGATTGGTATTGAGTATTATATGACTATGATTAATGGAAAAATAAAAATAAAATTATATATATGAATGATTAATCTAATTAATTTTTTTTTTTACTTATATTTTCATATGTTAGAATTTTACTTTTGATAGCTTACCCTTGCATGTGTTGTTTGTGTATGAACTGCTATGACTCACGAGCATGTGTGTGTGTGTGCGCGCGCGTTTGTGTGTGCAGGTGCAGGAGGAACTTTGGGAAAAGAGTGAAAAGCATTGTTTTATTTTATTCCTTTTGTAAAAATTTATATATTTTAGGGTGTTACATTTATGATATTAGAGTGGTTCATCCTTAGGATGACCTGAGAATGGTGGATTTATTATATTTTTTTTGCGTGTATATTTTTGTTTAAGTTTAATTTAGAGACATAGACAAAATATTTTCAGTTGGATGTTTGAAAATGAATTTTTAAAATCTTGTTATGCTCGAGTTAAATAATGTTATGAATGAAAATAAAAGTATTAAGAATGAAAACAATCTTGATAAAGTGGTGATGATGTACACTCATGACTAAATTGAGATGATTTTCTATCTTAATTCTATATGTTTAAAGAACATTTAAAAGATATGTTTTGAATGATTATTCATATTTTATGTATAATTTGATGTTAGATGTATATTCAATTTAGAGTAATAAATTGAAAAGTGGCGGGCTAGCGGGTTACTAATTTTAGTCCATATAACCTTGGCAGGCCAACCCGGCCCTCTCCACTTTTGGTGGGCCAGTGGCGGGTCGAGCCAAAATGGACTAGGCTGACCCGTTTTGCCATTCCTAAAATAGGTTATTGGGTCATGTATGTTACCATGAGGAATATCAATATTGTTGGTAAAGATGAAGGACGAGGAATCTAGATTATGTGTATATTATCGAAAGATATAGAATATTGTTGAGGGATGATAGTATGATGGATCAAGTTGCATGAAACATCAATGTTTTCCAAGTAGACATGAGATTCAGGTATCCAAAACTTTAAGTAAAAAGTGAAGATGTGTATAAGGAAACTTATAGAACCAAATATGATCAGTAAGAGTGAATAATAATGTCGTTTAAAGTGATGAACTTCCTATACATATTCATGATATGACCTTTCATATCTTCTTAGAAAAGTTTATCGTAGTTTATATATAAATGACATGTCTATCTATCCTGTACTTTTGGGGTGCATGAAGAACACCTAGGAGTAATGACAATATTATTGAAGAAAAATGGAATAAGTGAGATTTTTTATTGGCGAATATGCAAATTTTAGTGTATGTCATTACAACTCAAAAAAAATCTAGTGGATCCCAACCAAAGGAAATACAATGTTTCAGTGGAATGTCCCAAGGCTGGCATAGAGACCAAAAGTTATGTGGATTTAATTGAATGTTACAGGAGGTTGGTATGAGAGTTTTCTAAGATAGTAATGTTGTCAACACAACTGAGTTGCAAAGAGTGAGCTTTTTGCTTGAATGTATATATAAGAGCAAAATTTTCTAAAGTTATGGTGAAAATTGATTAGTTTCTAGTATTAACAATTATTTGCATAGAAAAACTTTTTGAGTATAAGGTATCACATCATAGGTTATGTCGTGTGTGGATGTAAGATTGATAGCGATAAATTGTGTTTGGAAGGAACTAAAATTTTATGAGAATAATTACTCTACTCGTGGCATAGAGATAATGCTAGTGGTGTTTCCTTGAATATATGGAGGCACTGACTTAATGGTACTTAGTTTCACATATTCAATATCGTAAGAACCTTAACTACTTGTCTGGTCATAAGGGACTACACACGAGACAAAAGAGATTAATGAATTTGTTATAAGATTAAGATTTTGAGTTTGTGTATCTTTCGGTCAGGTTAAAAAAACCATGAGAAAGGAGACATTTTCAAGTTTCACATGTAATGGTTAAGGACTCAAATTAATGGAATGTCAAGAACTAAAATGACTAAAATTGCATGATGGAAGTAAATGAGAATTATGAGGTTTAGGATAAGATTTTGTACTTGAAAAATAAGAAGTTGGAGAATATAGTCTAGTATAATAATTACAAGAATGATTTAATGTGCATCAGGAATAACTAATATATATCAATATTTGAAGAAATTATTTTAATGGTTCACAAAAAGGAGGAAGTGGTTGACTATGTTCTTATTTGTCTGACTTGTTAGAGACTGAAGTGGGGTATCAAAGACCTCAAATAATGTTATAACAATTGGACGTGGCTAAGTAGAAATGAAGTAGTATTGTTATACATGTGGTTCCTTTTCCACAGGCAATGAGAGTACATAATAGAATCTGGATTCTGGTAGATTGAGTAATGAAGGATCCATAATTTCTTTCCAAGAAGATGGACAATGTTTTGAAATATTATGATTTTTTTAGCTATAAGACTATCCTAGAAAATGAAATGTTGTTGCAGATGCTTAAAGTCACAAGGAGATATAAGTATCAACACTTCATATTAGATGGTTGGAGTTGAGTGGAAGTTTCAACAATTTGAATTTAAAAGTTGTAGTATCTTCAAATCACATTAATTGTAATATATTTGTTATAACTAATGAGTTTCTAGAAAAAAAGTGAGAGTAAGGAAATTGATGAATTTGAATTTGAAGAATATTATGAGTCTATTAATTGTGGATAAAGACTAAAAATTTCTTTGAGGGAAAATAATGGTATCTCAAGATTAAACAAAATAAATGTGTCAGAGAATAATGAATTAAAGCATATGGGTTATCTAAGAGTCATGAAAGCAAGATCAATTACATTTAAGTATGGCCCAAAGGTATCAAGATTTCAAGAAGTTTATTTGGTGACATGGTACATAAAAAGATATAGTCAAGTATGTAGCTACTCATTTATCCGTCAAAAATCAAAGGTCGAACAAATAACGGCTAAGAAGTATGTTAACATAGTTTGACATCCCCAGAAAGAAAGTTGGTTAAGCAAAAACTTAGAGTATTTCCCTTCACTTCAGTTATCAGTGATAGTGAGTTCAATCTTCAAAACTATGATAGTTGAAAAACATCTTTAAGTAAGTAGAAATCATATACACATCAAAAGAAGAATACCATTAAATTTCTCTCTTGGTGAAAATGATTTTTTTTTTTTAAATTACACCATTCATTGGTGTAAGGAGAATATATAAGAAGATAACTCTAGAATTCATAAGATTTTACTAGATTCTCAAGATAATATGTTCTATTGCAAGTGAACTTGTTTTCCGTCAATAAACATTCACAATATTGAATCAAATATAAGATTTACAAAATTAAATTATACTACTAGCAAAATTTGAGTTTATTTAAAAATAAATGTATTTAAAATTAAATAATTTAAATATTTTGTTATTTTATTATAATAATATAAGACCCATTACTAAAAAGAGTCTAAAAAATAAAGTTAATTTTTTTTTTTAAAAAAAGAAGATAAAGCCACCTTATCTGTTAGCACAAGAGATAAGGAAGAGATCACCAAAATCTCTTATAGGGTGAAGAAGCGTGTGAAAAGATTTTAAAGGAGAAGGGAGAGAGGAAGAAAACGATAACTTTACTATTCACTATCCATATCTTTGTTAAATAGTAAAGTATTATTTTATATTCCAATTTTAAGAAGGAAGTCGTTTTTCACATCATTAATTGTAGAAAACTATGATACGATTAGTAAATAATTTTTTTTCTTTTAAGCATGTGATTGCAAGTTAATCCTTGGTCCATGTGTCTAGTTAAAAAAACATAAAGTTGTTGAGAAACTAATCACATATGCACCTTGACTTGGAAAACAACTTCATAGAAGCAATCAAACATAGTTAAGAAAAGATAATTATGCTAATTTTATAGTTAAGAAATTTGCAATTAGATTTTGATTTGTAAGAATATTCTTGTAGTAACAAATAGTTTCATTTTATTTTAAATTTATCACATTAAATAATATGCAAGTATAGCATTAATTAAATACAAATACTATTTTTACTCCATGAATTCTACATAATAAATATTTATTTATATAATTAAAATTTATAATAAATAAATGCTTATGAATTATAAATCATGTTATCATTAAAATTCATAATATTTTTTTTATGTAAAAATTCATTAAAATACAATATTTTTAAATTATTGTTAAATTTACAACTAAAAACATTAAAAATGATAAGTTGAAAGACGTAAGAGGTTAAGAAAAAAATTTCTAAAAACTTCACTATTAAAGAAAATCTTCTAAAAGTACTATTGTTAAAAGAAGACAATTGAATATACTATTGTTTAATTTATAATTTATATAAAATGCATGTTTATTTTTATAACTTTTCGTGAGTAAATAAATATGTGTACCTAGACATGTGGACCTATTTAATGGAATTTTCTTCTTTTGATTTATATTGATTCATGATGCCGTATTTCACTTTATATCCTTTTATTTAAATTTTTTTAATAGTCAAATCTCAATAAACTTATTATAAAAGAAATAACTAAAGAATATTATAAATAAATGTTATATATTCAATATCTTTGAATTAAATTCTAATCTCCCTGACAAGCATTAATAAGTGAGTTCATAGTAGTTATTTCTTAAAATTAAATAAATTTTAAACAACGATCTGTTCATATTTAAAGATAAGGTTTAATACAAATAATGTACAAGGATCCAAGTCATGCTAATTATAATTATTTTTTGTAAGAAGTTAGGACATAAATATATTAAAGTTGAAAATTCTTCAATTCGTTCGCTGTAGAAATCTCAATGAATTGATTAAAAAGATATAAATTTATGTATAATTTGTAAACACAATCACTAAAAATAACCTCACATTGCTCATAAGGACAGTTATTTGTACAAACAACTTGGCCTAAAAAAATGTTTGGAATGGAAGAAATTAATTTAGAAAATATTTTAAATATTAATATAGATTAATTGTAATATTTTTACTGTGAAAAGTTAATGAAGGAAATAATTTAATATTAATATTGAATCAAATATAAGATTTACAAAATTAGATTAGACTAATAGGCAAAATTTGAGTTTTATTAAAAATAAAATTTAAATAGATAAAATATATAAAAAAATTATAAATAAAGTATAGATTATTATTCTTTGTGTTTATTTAAAATTTTAACTTTCTAGATGTTATTGAGAGAATGTCGATACTTAGTACTTTACCTAGCGATATTGGATTTCTTAAAGTATTAAATAAAACTTTTACTAATACAAAGAGTACTCTTAGATAAGTTAATGTTTCTATTTTCACTGATTGAGTACTGATTATGTAAGACTATGTTGGAATTGAGTATAATTATATGATTGGAATATATTTATATTAATTGAATAAAATACTGAAAAACATGTTGATTATTGAAATTAAACTAGTATACTACGGGAAAATCATTCAATAGGAAAAATCATTTAGAGATAAAACATAATTACTTACTATATTAATTAAATTAGATATTTTGTAGAGATTAAAAAATTATGGATATCTAAAATTGTATCTATTATTAATAAAATTTATAATCTAAATTGATTCTAATTAACTACCAACTTTAGAATCTAAATTAATTGATAGTTAAAACCTTGGTAACTAATTAGATATCAATTTAGAAATTAGTTTCTAAATTTTATTAATAATATAAACTGCTTAAGGTATTAATAATTTTTTTAGTCTCTAAAATAATATTTAATTTATCCAATATAGTAACTAATTATTTGTTGTCTCTAAAATTGGTTTCTATTTAATGATTTTTCTTATAGTTGTAATTTGGGATTGATTTAACATAGTATACATGTGATTGTATGTTAAATTAAACATGTGTGTTGCATGAGTTTTGTAATCTTGAAAATAATGTAACCATGGTAGGGTGCTCAAACAATGGTTGATCACCCAAACAATGAAGAAACAATGAATTTAATGTTTCCATCAAACATATCACTCAAACATTACAAGATAACTTAAGTAATGAGTACTCAAACTTGGAAGTGGTGACGTGTGGTGAGGGATAAACTAGGATGATCTTAAATCCTAAGGGTCTACATCATTAATAATGGATCAGATAGATTAAAACATCAAATGAAGAGAAATTGAACAAAATTGCACATCTAACTTGGTAGAAGGTGTATTATCTTGACATTAAAAAATCAAGACTACTTTTTATTGGTTGTGTTTTTTATGGGTCAAATGTTAGTCTATAATGAAAAATGCTTAATATAAGTGTTTCAGAAGATGTAAGTAACAAATTTTATGCTATGCATTAAGAATGTATTTTGTTGATAATGTACAATTTTATACTCTACAATAAGAATGATTGATAAAGATTCCTACATTTTGTTAATGAACAATATATTATAATATATGTTGTTAGTATGATAAAATTGATATATTTATATATATGATATATATGTATTTTATGTTTAAAATTGCATTAGTTTATTCTTGTATAGGTGATAGCTGAATAACAAAATGAGGATTATTTGAAGCAACATTCCTATGTATCACCTTATTTGTTTAGTGAAATTATCAGATGTCATTTATTTAGTATATTTAATCAGAGTATACTTATCTATACATTATCACCATCACATAAACAACATTTTATTTCCCCTATCTAACACAACTTTTCCTAATTTTATACAAGTTAAAATATTCATATGCTGACACGTTTCAAGAGATGATTTGAATTTAGTGATTCATAGATCGTGTTGAAGACTTATTTAATCTCACGGGCTATGACAGATAATCTGTTGTTTAAAAAATAATATTATAAGTTTATTTAAATTATTAACGTCTTTAATATTTATTTATATTTTAATATTTAAAATTAAATTCTTTCAAATAGTAATTTTTATAGATAATTATGTAAAATAATAAAACATATGTTTATATAACTTTTTTACTTAATTTTTTACAGGTATAGTAAGCTTTTACAAAAAAGAAAAGACTATGAATAAAAAGTATTATATTTATTTAGCATTAAAAATATTAATAAAAACAACAATACCTTATATTTTCAATTGAAATAAATAAAAATTAAATATATTCCTATTCAATTCGAATAAATAAAAAGTTAAATATATTTCTATTATAAGTTTGAAGCTATAAAAAATACTAAATAAATCTATATTTTGATTAAAATCAAAATTTAAATAAATATTTAGATATAATTATACTATTTAGAATACATGCTGAATAGAAATTAAAGTTATGCATTTAAAATTAATTGTAGAAATATAAATTTTATTATTTATTACATATTTATCTATAAAAATTAATTATTATTTTAAAGAAGTAACATGTATACTATCAAAATATTAAATTTTATATCATTAAAAAATATTTAAAATATGAATAAATACAATAAAAATTAATAAATAAACTCGTGATGTTATATTATATTTTATATTTAATCATTTTAAATAATATCCATTATAATATTAATATTATGAACATATTTAATTATAATATTATTATAATGTAAATTTATGTAATATATATATATATATAAAAATATTTTGTTTTGTGTGGGCTGTTTATTTTCTTATTACTCTTTTGTATATTAAAATAAGAGAAAAGAGAGAGAATTTGTTATTAATGAATTTCTGAAAGAGAATTAAATATACTTATTATCTAATTAATTTGAAAGTTAGTTTATGTAATCCTTCAAATATTATTATTTATTATATTTTTTTATTAATAAGAAATAATAAATAAATATGAACCACGTCAAGGGTGGTTAAATCCTTATACAAAACAATAACACAAACCAAACCAAAAACTCCTAACAACAGTGGGGAGCACACCAGTCAACATCCAACTAAGGAAGGCAAAACTCAAGAACAACTCTAAATCTGATACATGCAAACTAAAGGATCAATACACCAGTTAGAATAAGAAAAACACGTTGAAGGTACCTTGGAGGCAACCGAAGACCAAGCCTTTATTGAATAAGTGCAAACACTTTTGAAACATCCACCACTCCTCCTTTAAAAATTACCTTATTCCTCAGCCTCCAAATCTCATTTACTGCAGCGGTCCAGATAGTTCCCCAAATCACATTAACAGATTCAGATGCATTACACATCCTAAATTGTAAGAAATGAAAGAAAGAATCAAAATGGTCTACGGACATCAAACCTAACCAAGTGTAACACTGACTCTAGACAAGCCAAGCTATTCTGCACTCGAAAAACAAATGGTGGCATGAGTCCTCTTCCACCCCACACATAATACATAAAACATTTCGAGCTCTACCCCTATCCTTACCAAATTTCCCTTGGTGGCTAACTTATTTACCAATACCCTATAAACGTGACTTAGGTCGAAGGCAAAGCCGTAGTCTTCCGAAACTTAACAAACTCGGTATTGATCCCCCCCTTTAGGCTCGCCCCTTAAGAAAACATAAGCACAATTATCCATGTACAAAGAAAACTCATTGTTCTTCCAGACCCAACCATCATCCAGATCCAATTCCAACCTCAGACCTTGGAGCTCCTGAAGAAGTTGCCTCTCCAAAGTCTTTTCCCACTCAAACAGGTTCCTTCTCCAAACTAAATTCCACTTCCAGACTCCATCAACCCAATTCCCAAACTCAACCAAGTTAGACTTAGGCAGAATGCTCAAAGAACACAATCTTGGAAAAACACTCTTCAAGTTGCCACGCCCTGCCCAATTGTCTTCTAAAAACTGATTGACTTCCCATTACCAATCTTCCACTTGAAACGATCTTCAACCCTCCTTTCCTAACTCTCCAAAGCCCAAACCTCCTTCAAATCTTTCCATCAAAGGGATACCTTAGTAGGACTCCTTTGTTCTCTCAGACTTATCCACCCTCCGTATCTAGACTCAATAACATCCTTCCACAAGTTGCCTTTGTCTGTCCCCAGACGCCAAATCCATTTCCCTAAAAGTGCAATATTGAAAGCTTTCAAATCAATAATACCAAGACCGTCGGGCTCTCGAGACTAGCAGACATTCTTCCACAAAGCCCAAGCAATTTTCCTCTCCTCCGGCCCCCACCCCTAAAGGAATTGCCTCTGAATTCTTTCTAACTCCTTTAACACTACTATAGGCACTTTATATAGGGATAGGTAAAATAGTGGAATTGATGACAACACAAACCTAATAAGGCAGATCCTCCTAGCCAAAGAAAGGATCCTGCTTTTCCATCTTCCCAACCTAGTCTTCAATCTCTCAATCACCCCACCCAGAAAACACCCTTCTTGTGACATCCCCCAACCACCATTCCCAAGTATTTAAAAGGTGTTGTCATTACCTCACAATTAATAATAGTCGCGAATTGTTGCATCGTAGTATGATCAACCCTCAACCCTCCAATTCTACTCTTCATAAAATTCACTTTAAGCCTCAAACACAATTCGAAACAATTTAATGTCGCCTTAATGTTGAAAACACTCTTAGTGTTACCTTCACAGAAAAACAAAGTATCATCTGCATACTACAGCAAATTAACCTTAACTTTCTTATCCCCAATTTCCAAGTTGTTAATCAAACATTTATCGTCTGCCATCCTCAACACACAGCCAAGCCTTCAGCCGCAATAAGGAACAAAAAAGTGCTAACAAATCCCCTTGTCGCAACCCCTTTCTCGGAATAAACTCCTTAGTGGGGCTCCCATTGACGAGAATTGACACTAAGACAAATTCTAAACAAGACTTAATCCAATTAATCCATTTATCATAGAACCCAACTCTTCCCAACATATAATAATAAACTCCCAACTAATAGAGTCATAGGCCTTCTCGTAATCAACCTTTAAGAAAGCACAACTTCTTTTCTTTTTCTTCATTTCCTCAAGGACTTCATTGTCCACAAGCACACCATCCAATAAACCCTGTCCTTCAAGGAAAGCGAACTGCCTAACATCAATAACTTTGCAAATCACCCTTTTTCAATATGAGAGATAGTGCTTTCGAAATAATTTTATACAAACATCCAACCAAAGAAATAGGTCTAAAGTCATTGAGCTGCTGAGGGTTGTCAACTTTAGGAATCAGGCATAAGAAAGACGCATTTGACCCCCTAGGCCAAACACCTTTGGTTGCAAAGTCATTCATTGCTGACATAACATCCTCCTTAATGAAATTCCAACTAAACTTTAAGAACCCAAAATTAAAACCATCCGGACCCAGACTCTTCGAATTGTCACAATTCCAAACAACGTCCTTTATTTCATCTTTGGAAAACTCCCCAACCAACATCTCGTTGTCTTCCCCATAAATGCCATTAAAAATGACATTTTCCATCTTAACCTGAAAAGCTTCATCCCTGGCAAACATAGAACAAAAAAAATTCTCGGACCTTGTCCTTCACCACATCCTTATCGGCACACCATTGGCCATTCTCCACAAGACCGTGTAAATTGTTCCCGAACCACCTCCACTTTTCTATTGAGTGAAATTTTTTTGTATTGAGGTAGCCCTGTTTCATCCACTTAAGTCGAGCTTTCTGATGCATAATCGCCTCATGTTTGAAAGAATTCCCGTTTTGTTCTGCCAAGAGAATCCTCATCTCTTCCCTCCCCAATTCATCTAACTCGTCTTCCTCGTCTCTTTCATCTAGCTCACTAATTCTCTTTTGTAGTTCTACTCCAACTTTGAGAATATTCCCAAACACTTCTTTGTTCCAAACTTTTAAATCCGCTTTAAGCTTTTTGAATTTTTCCTTGAATACAAACAACCCTCCTCTCAACACCTCATAACTGGACCATTTAGTTCTAATAAATTCTTTGAACCTGTTATCACTTTGCCAAACACCTAAATGGTTTCGGACCCCAATCTCGCTCAAATTTTTTAGAACAATGGCACAATGGTCAAACACAACTCTACTTAAAACAAATTGTTTGCTATGTGGCCAAACTTCTAGCCATTCCTATTAAATAAGAACCCTGTCAATCCTGCTCTTTACTAACCCATTCGTCTTGTACCAAGTGAATTTTCTGTCGAACATCGGTACATCAACCAATTCAGACTTTTCTATGAATGCGTTAAACCCTTTTTTCTCTCTGCTGTAATCAGACACGGACATCAAACTCTTCCTCTCCTCTTGTCTTCTTATAGAATTAAAGTTCCGAACAACACACCAAGCCTTAAAAATTTGATTCTTCCTGTACTCACTCATCTCCTCCCAAATTGACCTCTTTTCCCTCAACGTTTAATAAACATTTACAATGGTAACATGTACCCCAATCCCAACCCTCCAATCCCTTCTATGATGGAAAAATTAACACCATTAAAAACTCTGGACATTTGAAAGCCGCTCTTTCTCCACATCATAATAATTGCACCAACATTATTACTAGCACCAATTTCAACCCAGTCTATCTCATTAGTCCCCTAAAGAGAGTAACAAGTCTCCTTGCTAAGAATTGCGCATTTAGTCTCTTGTAAACATACCATGTCTACCTGTTCCTTCCTAATCAAATCCTTTAAATACCTCCTCTTAACGCTACCTCCTAGCCTCCTAACATTCATACTAATTATCTTTGTCATCTGATACAAGATGCTCCCTTCTTTGATCCCTCACCTTGTCACTAAAACGGTTCTCCATAGAAATTAAACTGCTTAGAACTATATCCTCTTTGTGAGAGAAAGTAAAACCAAGTTCCTTGCCAATTTTCCAAATTCTAGATGCCTCAACAATTTAATTTTTCATCCGGAAAAGCTTGTTACAATTCTCCATTACACTATCCGAAGTTAAAGAATTTATGAACAAAGCCTCTAACCTTGGATCAGTGTGTTGAACTGGAGAGACAAATTTCTCCACCCTCACATCTACGTGAAATTTGCCTTCGAACAAAGAAGCCGCTAGACTATGGACTTCTCCATCCATATCAGCCACCTTCCTTGCATAAAAACACAAGGCATGTTTATCTTTGTTGGCCTTCATAACACATGCAAGATCCCTGACCTTGAAAGCGAAACTTGCTTAAACCCTCACACTTGAACAATCTCCACCACAGCCCATCGAGCCACCACCCTCTCGCACCTCGCCCTTCATCTCCTTCGTAACTTCCACTCTTCCCGCCGCCCAGGCCCTGCTCTTGTCCGCTTCGTCGCACACTACTCTATCGACGTGTTTCGATCTGTCAGTAGAAACTCGAAGAGACACTGCACTGACCGTCGTGTGCCACGACCTCAACCTCCAAAGATGGGCTAGCAGATGCACCAACCCTACCTGATGAAAACTATCCGGTCTCGAAACTTTCGGTTAAGAAGATAGATGAAGATCGAGACTTATTGAAGATATTGTAAAGTCTTTTTCTTCTTCTTGGCATTGTAAAAATCTTATAGAGTAGTTAGGAAGTTCTGAGCCTTATATTTTGGGCCAAAGTAGAGACATATGTAAATAGAAAAGAAAGTACAATGTAAAATAGTAAAATAGGGGTGCAAATAGAAATGTATGCAAGGAAGGCATGATACTCCACATGTCTTCTCCTCAATGGAGAGGATTTGCACCAATAAGGTGGTGACACTTGTCACACTCTCATTTGAGAGGTTGTGAGAGACTTTTTCCTATAAATTGGAGTCTCTTGTACATGATTTTTAACTTTGATTTGAGTAATGAAATGTTTTCCAATTGAGACACTTTTACTTGTTTAAAGTTCTCTCTAAAGTTGTATTCTTGCTAGAAAAATTTCTAGAGTCCTTCTAATAGGGTTGGCCTAACCTCACTCTAGAAACTAAGTGTTGGCCTAACCTCCTCACAATGAAGAAGAAGATCTACAAATGAAAAAGAAACCTAGGCTTGCATCACTACCCGTTTCAACCCTACCCACGTCGCTCAAATGGGCCTGGTGGGACTCATCAAATTCGGCCCAACCCTTGTGCCCAACAAAGGACCCTTCATTAATTTCCAGTTGGCAAAGAATTTGCACTTCATTAACTCTGCTACACGTTTGTGCGACCTCATTAATGCTGACCCGCTTTGCATGCACTTCTTTAAAGTAGTTACTAACAAAAGCAAATGTCTCATTAAAACTACTTAACATATTTGCATGTCTCTTATTAATGTTGTATTCTGAAAGATTCGTATTAAGTATGCCCAACTAAAGACTAACATCTCATCCAGTCCAATACTTAAATTTACAAGTGAATCCAAGAATCATGATATTATGGTAAATTCATCACATCCAACACTGTGTATCTACATGTGGTCTAAGAACTCCCTTATCAGCTTCTTACCACCTGATATCTTAGTATATGTGACACAGACCATCAGTAAAGTTAGAAGATCTTTGTTACAACATTAACGTTCATAGTTAAAACACAAATCAAACAATGACTTACAGATTATCCCAAATGTATGACCTAAACTCCATACCAATTCCATCAATCTCAATAACCATTTTCATACAATACATAACATTTAAAATTTCACAAATCAATTAAATATACAAGCTAATATTCATTTTACATTTTGATGGTGTCAAATTTACTTGTTCTAAACACTTAAATTGAATGAGTTGAATCATTTTTTACCATATAGAAAGTTGTAATCATTTACAATTTACAAAATGATACATTTTCAGAAGATTCAATAAAATGTTATGAGCTATATAAAAGAAACAAGAGGTAGCTGAGTAAAAAAGGCTAGTGTTGAGAATTTGGCTTGAGCCTAGAGAGCTGACGTTGAGCATAGAGAGCTAGACCTGGAGCTTAGGGAGATGCGCTTGAGCGTAGGAATTTGGAGCTTGAGTCAGGGAGATGCGCTTGAGCGCAAGCAGCTGGCGCCGAGTGAATTTGAGGTAGAAACACTTCAAAAAAGAAAGTTATCTCAAATTTATAATGTCTTGATTTATATATACATAAATATATCTCATGTAAATCACAATTTGAAAAATAAAACCAAGATTTAAAATTCAAAATGCATATCATAATCAATCTAAATAGTCAACCACTTCTCAAATTGTTTAAAATTTAAATCATTTTCATCAAATAACATCTATATCACTTAACAAAATAAACCCTACACAAGAAATTTTGAACTTGTTACCATGTCACCTTCACATCTTGGTTCTCTAGCCTAGGGTACTATTGAAAAGTTAAAACTAGCTTCCCTTACCTGAAATGCTTATTCGCAAAACAAAGCAACAAGATTATTCCAAGATCTATGGACCGAAAACAAGGTATCCAAACATCACTAAACTTCCGTATATGGTAACACAAGTTGAGAGAATCACTTTTCTCAATTGACCTCACCTAGGTTAATGACATAATCATATGAAAACAAGGAGAACAAGAATTTTTATAATATATACAAACTTAGTTTGTTTGAAAATTTGATTGGATAGAAGTGATCCCTAAGTCATCAACTGTTGTATGGTGTGATCAAATTTTGAAAGAAAAGAAACAATACAAGAAAATCATTAAATATTAACTAATTCAAATAAAAAAATAATTAGTCATTATATTAACAAAGTTAGATACTATTTTATAAACTATTTTTTTATATTTAAAGTAGTTTATATTATTAATAAAAATTTATAAAATAATTTCTAAATTGATATCTAATATTAACTCTTAGGTTTTAACTACTAATTACTTTAAATTCAATAATTAATTTAATTTAAAACTAATTTAGAATCTATTTGCAATTAAAAACTAATAAAATATGTATATAATTAAATCATTACCATTCAATTTATATACTTAAAAATTATTTTAAATGTTAAATATAAGGATTGGAACATTCATGAAGTTAAAAAAAAAATTAAATATTAAATATATACTTTTTCTTGACTAATTAAATGTTACTTAAAACAATATAAAGATAAAAAATATTTAAAATAACGAATGAAAACGTCGTTTAGAAAATAAATATTAAATATATACTTTTTTTGACTAATTAAATGTTACTTAAAACAATATAAAGATAAAAAAAATATTTAAAATAACGAATGAAAACGCCGTTTAGAATTTTGAGATGAATGGAATTATGTACGACTAAAACAAATTTTGTTTAAACATGTCGTATTCAGTTGGAGTTTTGAACCCGAGTTTATATAAGTATTTATAGCAGTTACAATGAAGGAAGCAGTCATTTATGTATATAATTAAAGAAAGGTTTTGATAAGAAAAAAGAGAGAGAGAAAAAAAACCACAGAGTAGTGTGTCAATGCAACATAATGGTAATAATTACATTTGATGACAGGTTTCTTAGTTTTCGAGGTCTTATTGGTCAGTTTGTGTACCATGTTGTACGGACGAAGTTGACGTGTTTCTAACATTGTACCGTTTTCCCTATTTTTAACTGTGATGCTGTGCCACCACAGTTCCTTCAACCACCACCCCCACTTTCCTTTTCATTTCACACTTCCTAAATATCAAACAACATAACTATAATTTATAAATATCAGAACAATTTTCATTCTTTTAGCATTCATGGTGAGTGTTTCTTTATGACTGACTACCCAGTATTATCAGAATGTTTACGTAAATACGAGTTCATTTTTCATTATAAAAAGAATGTGTGAACATGTTTCTGGTGGGGTTGGAATGTAAACGAGTAATTATTTAATTTTTTTATTAAATGACTAAATATGTTTTTGTCCTGTAGTATATAACATGACATTGATTTTTTTTTTCTGCTTTAAACTTTAGATTATCTAAATAGTTGTAGTATAAAAATGATTGAAATGGATCATTATGTATGTAAAATGATTGTTAGTTTTTTCTAAAGATTGTTAACTTTTTTTAAAATTTATTGTTGTTTTAATGGCAGATGGATGCACACTATAACTACTTCCAATGGATGCATGAAGTTTTTTTTATCAATAAGAAATAATAAATAAATATAGATCACTTCAGAGGTAATTCAACCCTTGTATAAAAGAAATGATAAACTTTTACATCACAATCTAAATCAATCTCCCAACAAAATCTGAGAACTATAACAAAAAAACCCAAGAATATAGCCTAAATAGGAACCCATCATTGGCAATCGTCAGAGTATACCAACACATCAAAATTCAAAAGAACAAAACCATAAACAAATTGCAAACTCAAAACTCCAACAAATAGAGGAATTTAAAGATCTTAACAGCCCCGTCTTTACACTAACACAACAACAGTGTATCCCATTCCATCAACCCAAAAACCAAAGAGAAAAACAAAAGCTTCTCCTTAGAGTTACTTAAACCAAAAACTAGGACGAAACCTTCAAACAAAGCTAAAGACCAATATGCAAAACACACAACTCTTTCCTTCTTAGAAGGGGTTAGAGAGTCAATCCAAAGGATGTTTGGTTGGATTTTGGCTTAGATCTTTGTCACGAGATAAGTATAATTCTGTATAAAGGTTTCTTATTTATTTAATCTTTATTGCTGATAAAAAAAGAGTCTAACCAAAGGAAAGTGAACAAATTTAATTCACAATTTTCATACATACTCGATGTTCCAAACACCAATCAGAGTAAAAGAAATTTGCATCATTTTCTTAACTGGTTAACCAAGCATGAATTTTTCTTTGAACCACCATTAACACCTCAATGGGTTGATGAAGTAAAATCACAAATTGAACCAATTTTATATATAAAAAAACTCATTATAATAATTTTTGTACTATAAACATCTGAAAGATCTAAAGTTTAGATCAGAGAAAAAAAATAATTTTCTTTATATTTTTAACTATTTATTAAATGAAAATGCCTTGATAAGCTTGACAATAACAAGCTGTGAAAAGTATAAGCCACTTTTTTTGAAGGTATCGAATAATTTTTTTTCTTGTGCACTTTATTTTTTATTATGCATATACGTACAAACATGATGACCAATGAAGCAATTTGAACCTTGCATTAGGGAGAGATGATTTGGAAAGGGTGATGATATAAATATATTATTTTTTGTTCCCTGTCGTCCTTTATATGCATATATTTTACATGTCCTTTTATAGAAAAATTGCAGCATCATTTTCATATATTTTTCATTGATGTGGAAATTTCTTTTTGGGGAAGTTGGCGTCTTGTTTTACTAAAACAAGGAAGGGATGAAGTTTTTGGTTTTCAATAAGCATCTATAAAATAATTTGTTTCTTAATATGGTGTTGGGAACACAAGGTGGATGAATAAGGAAAGCTGGTCTGTCTCTGTGCTTTCTCTCTTGGCTAAAGATAGGTCAAATCCAACTCTTCAACGTATCTCAATTATGTAGCACTCACTTTTCTTCTCTTTCTATTATTTATCTGCAGTTTCTGTGCTTTCTCTTTTGGGCTTCTTACTTTCTTTGGCTTCTTGCCTCCATTTTCTCTCTTCTTCCCCTTTCCTTTTCTAGGCTCAAGCCTTTACTATTCCTAGCACCCTCACTTGGCTAAAAATATTTCCCTTAATTTTGCCAATTTGGTGCAAATCTTCTTCTTTTTGGTACCTCAACTTTTTCCTTTACTTACCCAGAGAGACCTTCTTGTGTTCCAACTTGCTTTTCTTGCTGGTAAGTATCTAAGCAGAAAAAAAAAAAGCTTTTCCTTATTGGGGTGTTTAGATCCTTTGCTGGGAAGAAGCTTAAATATACTCATTTTTCTTTCATTTTATAGTTTGTGTTCTTCTACTTTTTCTTTCACTTCCCATTTCTTTGTAACCTCCATCCTTCATAATTTTTTTTGGAATTTGATGAACCCTTTGACTAATAGCACTTCTGATCTGTTGCATTTTTTCTATCTGCTATAGCTATCTGTGTCTTCAAGGCCAACTTGGAGGGCTCATATTTGCTGCAAATCTTTCCATTTCCCCATCATCGCAAGGTTTAATTTCTTTACCTTATATGGATATAATATAACATGTGTGTGGATAAACTAATTTTGTTTTATGTATGTGAGTGTGAATGAAAGTAATTTTATAGTTTCATATCTATTTTGGGGTACTAATGATTCTATGAGCAGAAAGTAGAAGAGATGGTGAGAGGAAAGACTCAAATGAAGCGTATAGAGAACGCCACAAGCCGGCAAGTAACTTTCTCGAAGAGGCGAAATGGGTTGCTGAAGAAGGCTTTTGAGCTATCAGTTCTGTGTGATGCTGAGGTTGCTCTCATCATCTTCTCTCCAAGAGGGAAGCTCTATGAATTTGCTAGCTCCAGGTACCATTATTTCTCCTCCTTCAACTTTCCCTTTTCTTCTTCTTAAATTAATGTGTGAATGCTTCTGCTTCCAGTAATTTTAGCACCCCTCTTGAAACCAAGACCAGTTCCTTTAATCTGTGACCTTGTAAATTTCATGCATACCTATAAAATACATATGCATGTATGTTCTTTTACACCATATATACTGTTATGTAGCTGTTCTAAACACGAATACACCAGTGAGCCAAGCAAAGAGATTTTTATGGAACTTGAAATAATGCATGAACCAACATGCTAATACACACCCTAATATGATAAAAAAGAAGATAAAGAGAGATGGTAAGTGTCATTGACAGTCTATACTAACTGGTTATTGTACAGATATAATTACTTGACATTAAAAGACAAATTTGATTGTAGTTGACAATGTTTTACATCTGCAATGAACCTAATAATCATTCCTAATCTCATGTCCTTGTTTAGATCTTAACAAATTTTTAGATGAATGGAACTTTATATATGGCTTCTATTAGGCTGCAGGTATTTTCTAAGTTAAAATCGAACCAATGAGGAGGTTATATATACCTTGATGAGTAATTTTAACATAATTAAGCAATAGTTCACACCTCCTCAACCAAACACTATGATGAAAGGGTGGAATGAATAAAGGAACCTTGTTCCCTCAGTAACGGGCAAAGAAGGAGCTTGTACATGTAGGTTAGTGATTAGTGATGTTTCATATGTACTGAAAACTGACATTTACAATGTTCATGGGATGGAGAGAGAGAGATAAAGATATTCTTGTGCAGGATGATTTGATTCCTCTTGTAATATCGACTGATCAATAAGTATTTTATTTAGAATTAATTAGTAGGGTCGGAGACCCCACTTTTTTATCATCGAACAAAGTGAGGAAAACCTTAATGTGATGTTCCAAAGATAAAATAAAAAGGAAAATGTAACTCTATCTGCTTGGAGCTAGTGTTGCTCCATGAAATAATGTGCAGTGTGATTTAGTATAACGAGTTCACACATTCTAAGGTGTATATTATTATTCTTATTGGTCGAAGAATCAATGTATAGAAAGGTTTTTTGTAAGAATCATCATGCGGGTGCATTCATAACATTAAATACTACAATTCCTTTTATATATGAATTATCATAGCCCTCATATATATATATATATTTGTTTATTTGAAACTGCAAATGTTCAACTTAAGATCTAGTTTATTTAGTAATCAAGTAGCAGACAACAATGTAACTAAGACTCATATGTGAGGTTTGGTATAACAACTTTGAAGTGACAGTGTTTTGAGCATACAACCTTAAGGGATATAGAAAATTTTGTTTTCCCTTAGTATGGATAGACAAGAAGGTTTTCTAGTCTTTGTTGGAGCACTTGAAAATTGTGCTGCCAGCTTTGGAGCAATATATGTATAGTTTTGTGTAAGTTCGAACATTTCCTAATAAACTAAGTTAAGGAGTGTATGCTTAAAAAGCATAATGAAATGCTGCATAAAATAATTGAATTGTCTGCAAACTGTCTTTGGAGAAAGAGTTAACAAACAACACGAAAAAACTTGAATATGAATATAAAACTTTGCTATGCTTGTTCCTACAAATTGTGGTTTTCTGAAATTTACTTGTTTTTTAATTTCAATTGTGTCTGTTTTCGTTTTTTTGAGAGGGCAGAGGGGTGTGGTGGTGGTGGTGGTCTCCCTTAATTAACCCTTTTTGAAAAGCTAATTAAGGAAATTAAAAAACGGACTGAAACACAAAATGATGTGAGAAGACATGCATTCAAGTGAACCTATCAATATTTCTTCTGTTCCTTCTTACAGGAAGAATGAGAAAATCAATTGAAAACGGCACTTCTTATACCTAAATAACAAATTTTACATCTTTTGGCACAAGAAAAAACGAGGCGTGTTCATGTATCTTTATAATATGTTTGGATCACTTCTTTTTTTTTCCACTGAAATTGAAATTCTAATTTTTGTATGAGAAAATAAATAAGGAATATTTTAGGAATACATCAATCCTATTAAAAAAGACAAATTATATATCTACATAACCCAAAAAAATATTAAAAAAGACAAATTATATATCTACATAACCCAAAAAAATAGAAAAACTCAGCAAAAAAATCATAAAAGTTATTCAAAAAAAACCATCCACAACATTATCCATCCTACACAAGTTAACAAGTGGAACAGTATGACTAACACCAGAAAATCCATCTGATTAGATACATAAAATTCTAACATTAGAAGTATTTGAAAAATTAAGAGAAATTTCTTTAGAGATTCACAATACTCCTCCATAACAAGATCTCTGATCGAGCAAAAGCTCTGATTAAGAATGATTCTACTTTTGGTCATTAACTCCTAATTTCGATGCCATAGAAAATCAGATCATATCTCCAACCATATCTGCACCAATGTACCTCCACTTCCTCTTCCTCTTAGTCAAGTCAAATAAAACAGTACAAAAATATACCACCAAACTTCATGCACATTAACACTCCATAGATTACCTAACCCACAGTCACTTGAAGTTGCAAGTTTTCATCACGAAATTTTAAATTATCATGGTGTTAGTATCCACTCCAAACAAAAAAAAGCTTCTATAACACCTTGCAAACTATACTATTAATGAGCATATAACATAAACTCTCTAGATAGCATGCATAGTTCAACCTCTTTTATTGTAGATTAAGGATTTTAGTTGATTATACTCTTTTCCAAGTAAAATACTTTACCACATTCATTTGGGAGCAAGAAAGAATATCTTATTAAAGGTTGATTTCATAAAAATGCTCAAATACTAAAATGTTTTCATTAAACTATTTGTTTACTTAAAGCTTACATTCTCTTTTATGTTTCTGTGGTCCTTTAATTGTTTACAACCATTTGTTTTACATTTTCTTTACTGTTAGACTTCCAACCATCTTTTTTTTTCCTTAAAACGTCAAGACTTTGAATTTTATTTTCTGCTTCTGTCTTCTTTTTGCAGCATTTCAAAATTTAGATATGGCGAAAAATTATAAATAGGCTTATGTGTTGTTTTTTTTATATGCAGTTTGCTCTTTGGTTACCCAGTACTAGTAAATAAACTCCCTTCTTCTCTAAACAAGTTGAAATTGGTAAACAATATTAATAAAAATAGAATAAACTAAAGTACAATTTAATGTCTTCAACTTAACTCAAAAGACTAGGGTTTCTTTTAACCCTATAATTAAGAAAATAAGGGGTCCAATGCATTTTCTTTTAGTCTTCTATTTTGATGCATGGATTTAATAATATTTATTGACTAAAAGAATAACAACATTTTTCTCTCATGAAAATTATTAAAGGGTTTTAAATGTACTAAGACTATAGCACTATATTCAAAATTAAAGGAAATTTTTATATTTGTATCTTATAAAAAGTTTACTTTATTTTTACTTTGATTATAAAAAAGAATTGCTAAAGTAAATAGCCAAAGAAGATATCTTCATAATTTCTTTTGTATAATTGTTTGATAATTCTCTTAAAAAATTTGGCATACGATCCTTTAGTTTGTAGAGAGGAGAGGACAGAAAGAGATAAGATAGGAGAAAAATACATATTTCTATTATTTTTTACTTTCTCTTTATTTTTTACTTTCTATTAAACTACCTAAATTTTAAAACATTTCTCTTTATTTTTTACTTATCTCTATTCTACTTAAAAAACTAAAATTTAATTTATTCATTCTCCATTTTTACTCTTTCTGTTTCTTTTCTTGTAAACTAAATATATACGTGAAAGAATAAAAAACAGTATTCTGAAATGAAACTGGCCGTTATTTTCTTTCTTTGTCATGATATCACCTCTGATACAATGAAGTATTTAATTAAATGCAATAGTTCAGCTTTAACACTTAATCCTTCCACTACAACACTGCCCTAAACTGCACTACCACAGGGTTCCCTTACAGCCATTACAATTTGTCAGATGTAATTGTCCTTCACCTTCACAAAAGTTAACATCTTAAGTGAAAAATGAAATTGTTTAAATATAAAAGAAAGTGTGCGAAAAGTGGTAGTGAATTGGATTATATGATAAAAAATTTGTTAAAGTTATTCTTTTTATCAGTAAAAGAATTTGTAGAAATTATAATGTAATAAAGATTATAAATATGCCCTTTGATTATTTTTTTAGTAATATATGTTAATTGTATTTGAATAGTGATTAATTAATAAGAAAGAAAGAGGTTTTTACTTTAGTATTTATTTATTTTGTTAAATTTAATCTCTTTTTAATATAAAAAGAAATAAAGTTGAAAGTTTGAAATTATATTTGGTTAGAATTAAGTTGATTTCTTCTAAGTCTTGACACATTTGGGTTGATATGAAGACATTATGAACTATGATTTAAAGGGAATTAGTTGTAAGTATGAAACCTTGGTTAGAATAGCTTCAATGAAGTTCTTGAACCATCCTTGATCAGTCTAGGGTTTTTGCCTATCATGAAGAACCCTAATAAAACTGCCACAAGACACTACAAAAATAAAATTAAAAATTAAAAGAAAAGTAAAAAAAAAGATTTTTTTTGAATTATTTTCTAGAAATTAACCTTTCTTGCCATTTAGCAAGCATAGTTTCCTTTTAACAAGGGGAAGCTTTTGTTTTTCACCCAATCATAACATTAATTTATTTGAATGCATAAAGATTAACAGAATTTAAAGCGTCATTGTTTGTGTTGTTGATCATATAGTAGTTTTTAGAAATATTTTACTTTGGATTCAACTCTGGTTCAACATGAACATATTAAAGGTGTACCAGTCGTTATAGTATAAAGTGATAAACTACAAGAAAAAAAATCGATTAATATCCAAGAAACAAACTTAATTTTATTTGAGCTAAACCTTGAAAGATTAAATTTAATCATTATTATGAACAACAAAGTAAATAATAGTTATCCACACAAAGCAATAATAGATTCACTAGCAAAACCCAAGAATGAGAATGAATTCTTATAGAGATCTCTTTTACCTTACTTTTCAGTTTTCTTTTGGGAATTAGCACTCCAACCTTTAAAAAAAAATGAGGCATTAGGATATGATTTTCCCTAACCTTCACCTAAGGACCCTTAACATTCATTCCAATTCAAATTAAAATAATTAAATTGAAGATTACATTAAATGTGATTAAAGTTTAAGTTCTTGATACATCTACACTTTCTTTCAATTAGAAACCTTAATTCCTTACAAAATCCTAATTAAGCAGGTATTAAGTTTGAGAATCCAAATGATCCCATAATTGCTAATCTCTATTCCTAAATTTACCATGTCTCCCATGAATAATCAATTTATAGGAAAATTGGAACTAGAAATAAGTAACCAACAAAAGTAAGTGAACTTGAATCAGTAACAAAACTTCAGATTACACAAGTTAGGGTTGGGACTCCTCATTCCCTAAATACAAATGTTTAGTTACTCATAGAAGGAGGATCAAGAATAAGAAAAGAGATCAAGTGTTCCATTAGACGTTGATGAACTTTGCAACATGATTCCAATAAAATTGTTTCACTAGAAAGATCTAGAGAGAAATTTGAGTTATAATCTGACTTTCAGAACCTAAGTTCTGAGTTTAGTAGCTATTATTATGTGTTTCATAACAAAATTTGGTGTGATATGCTCATGGCTTGCTCACATATGAAATGATGTGTTAAAGTTGAATCAAACTCTTCCAAAAAATAAAACTACTAAAAACATATGACTTTTGCAATTTTACAAATTGAAAAAAATTGTGATATGGTTAAATAAACTATGTTCCCCTTCTCCTTCTATATTTATAATTAGGGTTTCTGACTTTCAATATGAAGGTATTTTCACAAGCTTTGATTATTTGGATGACTTATGCAATTAATCCTTGGTTTAACTTAAAATTCTTCACTCGTATGGGTTTATACTTCTTTTTCTCTTTTTAAATATCTTTATATGTAGCACATGATAGGTAAATTATGGACAATGATGCTTCAGTATATCTATTAACTTAAAAAAAAATACGTTTTGGGTGATTTTCTCAAAGTCATTAAAATAACATTAAAAAAGTGAACAGTACAAAAGCTATTAAAAAGGTATTAGACTAAAATTAAAAGCAGATATGCATTATAAGGACTAGAGAAATATCTAAATATAACAATAATTAGTTCTTCTTGTAAGGTAATATAATAATTAGTTTGAAGTTAAAGAATTTATGATCAAGTATTTAAGTCAATGTATTTGTATTTGGTTCTAAGACTATTTGAGTCTTAATAACTCTCAAATTAAGCTGAAATTCAAACCTTCCATGGGTATGGACAACTTGATTATAATACCATGCCACAACACCTCTACTTCTATCTTACTAGCTCATCTTCTAGATATAATCAACACTTACCAAATTGTATGGTTTTTCAAATTTTATCTAAATTTAATTAGCAATGCTATGAGTAGCATCTTCATTGTGATATAGTTATACACATCTTAGGGTTGATCTCGTATAAATAATTTTAGAGACAAAAAATAATTTAATATTAAATTTACTAAGTTTGATACTATTTTATAAACTAAAATACTATTAGTATTTAAAGTAGTTTTTATTATTAATGAAAATTTATAAAGTAATTTTTAAATTAGTATCCAATATTAACCACCAAGATTATGAAAGTTACATATGTAAATTTCTAATATATAATATATACCTTTTACAACACTCTATTTTAGTGGACTCAAATTCTAATTCATTTAATAACTTCTTTTAAAATAATGTAAAAACAAAATCATCTTCAAACTTCAAAATTCAAAGTACTTATCTAAATTCTTTAAACAAAAATAATATTCGAACACCAGTATTATGAAATGATAGAAGAAGAGAAAGAGAGAAATGATAAATATTAGATGTCAGAGAAAAATGAAATGTTAAAAAATCATTGTTTTTCTTTAAACGTAGACATGTATAAGTGATTTTGTCATATAGAAATAGTTGGACTCATTTTAACTTTAATTTGTCTTCAAGTACTTTTTTGTTAAGTACTTTTTTTGTTATAGTGTGTTTGCTTTTTGTATTTGTTTTCTTTTAAACATTGTTTGATTCATTGTTTATGCTTTTTATAACATTAAAACCAAACACTTAGTTGAACCAAAGAAGGGATAAGAATAAGACAAGTCTCAGACTATTCACCCTATTAATATATTGATAAAGTATATTTCCTTTGTTTGATAATTTGAAACTATTTAGTAAATTTATTCTAAGTTAAGTTGTGAGTAATCTTACACCTATGTTTTTTCTAATATAATATTTCATCTTTGAGCTTAATGCTCAGAAATTAAGATGGTGATATATTAAATAAAGAAAAAGAAGAAACAAGAAAGTATGAGAGGACTATACCAATGTGAACACATAATTCAAGCAACAACAATTTAAGAAAATCTAAATTTCAGTAAACCAAACATATTTTTAAATAAATCAATTCCACTGGAAGGAGATAAATGAGGGAATCCAAAAAAACTTAACTTGAGCATCAATATCAATGTTAGCCAATCTATCTGTGCACTTGTTTTCTTTTCTATATATGTGTGTGTGATTGTAAGATGTATCCCTATAATAATTTGTTTCTAATACCCTAAGGCACAATGTTTTGATTCTTAAATGCTCGAGTGACTAATGTAGAGTATGCTTCAATCCAAAGATAGAACCAACCTCTGTTAAGAGTTGATTCAATGGCGAGGATGACTGCCATTAGTTTAGCTATGAAGGAAAACACATTGCCAATAAAAGTATTGGATCCTATTATGTATTCGCCATTGTTGCCACCGTAAATAGCAGTAAAAGTATAATAGGTCTAGGTGCTCCTCTTGCAACTCCATCGATGTTACATTTGATCACCTTGTGACCTTAGTTGCCTTTTCAAGATGAATTCCTATATGTTGTTTCCCATAATCCCCCTTGATAGGTTACATGCAAACATTTTTTTTTTTATCAGCAATAAAGATTAAATAACAGGAACCACTTAAGGGGTGATTCAACCCTTATACATACCTAAAAAAAATGAGACAATTTCTTTGGTCTCCCAAACCAACAAATAGAGAGACAAACAGATTTACCACTAAAAACCCGTACAGCTCGTACAATTTCAAAAACTTACAAAATCAGAACTAACCCGTACAAAATCAAATTTAACCTGTACAAACCCAAACAGACTCAAAATCAAACCCAATACAATCTCTTTGCACCCACAACAAGGGGCAAAAAGAACAACAGAAACTTAGAACAAGAAACAACCCAACCGAAGGAGTAACTCTTATATAAACTCACTTTATCGAAAACATACAAGCTCTAGGTTACATGCAAACGTGCATCTAGTTTCCACAATAGTCAAAGCATAGTTAAACAAAATTTAATGGGATTATGTTTAACATTGTTGTGTATCTTCCAAATCATCCACGTGATATTGATACATGTTGCCCTCTAGTTGTGGGTTGCATACTATCTGCATAAAATTGATAATTCTCCATGGAAGAACAAATAGAATTAGATTGGAACGTGACCAAGTCTAGAATTTTGCAGTCATGCTAACAGGAGAAGAAAAGATGGTTTAAAGTTTCAAGAGAAGATTTGCAAAAAGTGCATATAGAGTATAGGTTAATCCCATATTGTTGTAGCATTGAATCCATTGGCACACTGTTATGAAGATATTTCCAGGTCACCAAGGTGGAATGTAACTAGTCCTTATGATGTTTTTTTATCAACAAAAAATAAATTTAATAAAATGGAGCATTTAAGGGATGCTCCAATCTGTATACAAAAAAGTTTGTGAACTAGTCAGCCCCTTCTTCCATACATGGGTCATTCATCTTTGTTCATTCATATATCTCATCAAATCAATTCAATTCCTAATCAACATACAAACATTCCACAAAATCGGTCTAACATAGTTTCCTATGTTACATTTTGTTGTCATATCGATCAATATGAATTTTGCATTTTATGTGTTATTTGGTTGCAAATTGAGCATTTGTTCTTGCTACTTTAGTGCTTGATCATTCCATATGTAAATATTTTGCTGGAAGCTTCCAATCTCCATTCTGCTTGTCATTTATCCTATTATCAATTCCATCCACATTGAAATTTGTACCCTTGTACCAACCACCAAATGTCGTTGGCCTTCTTGCACTCTATTCCTTCATGCTTAAGTCATTATTTAATGACCTTTTATGCCACCATTCATGACCTACAAGGTTAGTATTATACTAAACTTGACTCCATAATCTGACTAATATCCCTTGATCTTTTATAACCCTGATCTTTTTAGCCCGTTTCCTCCCTTATGTTCCATATATCCCTCTGAAACCTCTATATCTTTCAACAATCCCAATGTTAGGCTAACTTAAACAATTAGAGATTTGAAACAATTAGGCTAACTTAAACGTAGACAATCATTATGATTTAAACACCAATCTGAGTAGCTACATTGCACTCATGGGTATTTGTTGATTATCCAACCCAATGTCTTTAATTGTGACAAAGTAAATATTTCCAACATATCAACCTTTCCCATTCATAAAATTTATCTTATTTTTATGATTCCATATAACCCATGCTACTGCCATCCATATGCACCTCCATGCTCTATTATGTTTTCTATTTAACTGCATTAGATAAAATTGATGGAAATTTTCTTTTGGTTTCACATGCTGGACCATACTCACCCCAAGCCATGTTACATAGCTTCTAGACCCTCCATGAGACTTTACATGTGAAAAATAAATTATTTACATTTTCATCCTCCAATTCACACATCACACAAAGCCTATTGGTTAGTTCTACCCCTCTCATGCTCACATTGCCCTTTATGGGCATCCTATTTTGTATAAGCTTCCATGTTGAGATGATGGTAAGATCTTAGTTTTCCAAAATTCAGAAAAGTCATCCTCCATATCACCATCAATGCTTTGATTTAATTTGTCATAAGATAATCTAATTGTATATATCTTGTTTCTACTCCTTTCCACTATTTCTTTTTTATCAGCAAGAAGCACATAAATTAAATCGGTCACTTAAGGGGTGATCTAACCCTCATACAAAGTGAAAAGGGACAAATAGTGCATTTCCTTATACAACAAAAGATCAAGAATCAACCCTTAAAGAGACATTAAATTGAATACATACATACCAAGGGTTCTAGACACCAGTCAGAGAATGAGAAGCTCGCTGACGGTATCTTTGAAGCGATCCAAGACCAAACCTTAACCTGTGTTAGGAAAAACACTTCAATATGATCAACCACTTCACCTTTAAATCAACCACTCATTTCCACTCCTATTTGTCCTCACTTCCCTTATCCAGAAGAGTATGTTCAATTTGTTCAAACACAACATTTAATTGGGTTTCGTCCGATTAAAACCACCATCTTCTCCATCCCAAATTCCATTCCCATCTATGATTATTTCATCTTCTCATTTATGCAATTTTAACTTTTTTATTTTGTGGAATTGTTATAAAGTATTGGATAACTTTCTTTGAGAGTACCATCACCTATATCCATCTATCTTATCTTCCATTCTATGTTGCTCTCAAACCACCTATCCCTCGTTGCTAATCTAATATCCTTTCACCACCTTGATTCTTGCGTAATATTTGACCTACTATTGAAATCTCTCCATGATTCATATTTTTCCTCTACATTGTTTTTCACAATCCCCCCTTTTCCATAGCTAATCTCCATCTCCATACCTAAAAGAGGTTTTGGTCCAAGGTGGGACTTGTAATTGTTGATTGATGAATATTTTGGTAGCTTTAAAAGAAAAATAGTCATCCTCTCTCCACCTACTAAACAAGAACTCTTCATGCTTCACAAAAATAATTTTTTTTTAAGTCATTATTTTAGGTTTGAAATGCATTAAAATATTTGACTAGGTAACATCCAGTCTTTCTAATCAAACGTTACAAACCTTAGCTTTTAATTCCAATAGATGTAAGACTTGAAGATACTCCATTAAAGGAGTTATATATTTTTTTTTATAAGAAAAAAAATAAATAAATGTGGAGCATTATAGGAATGTTCCAATCTTATTACACAAAAAGTTATGATTCCTGTATAACCTTATTACACATTTATTTCTTATAATAAATCAGTATTTCTAATGTGAGTTCATTAATATATGAAGTAAAAAAAATCCTATAGTAACTACTGTTGTAAAAAATCCACTTTCTTTTTCCTAAAAGTAAAATGTGCATCACTATACTAATTGAAATCCTAACTAGATTAACATCCAACTAATATTAAATAGTTATTATCACACTATTAATTGACACTTACAATGCAAATACACAAAAAAAAAGAAGCATCATGTCTTGACATTGTTTAACGAAACTATATTACCTAGCTTCTTCAGAAGATGAAAATAAAGGAGTCTTAAACAAATGAATAATAAAGAAGATTAATGTTAAGGATGAGGTGAGAGAATTAATATGCTACATAAAAGACAAAAAAAGAAAAAAAGTTTAAAATATTTAGAAGTTGCTGACATGTCTTAGAGTACGGTATACAAGAAAAAGTTGAATTAACAATACAGCACTTCAAATTTAGGTTGTACTTTAACTGAGATTTAAAAAAAAGACTTTTTTAACAAAAAATAATTCATTTAAATTTTAAGAGATTTTATAAGAATATAACAAATTTTTTTAAATATTAAAAATATTTTATATTTTGGATTTTAAAGGATTTATAGAATATGAGATTTGAAAGGATTTTATGAAATTAGTAACAATTAAAGGATTTTATATACTTAAAAAACTAAAAGCAATTTTTTATTTTTTAGTTTTTCCCGTGAAATTTATTTTTATCTATTATTCTATTATGTAAAATTCCATAAAGCAAAGTGTGTTCTCACAATTACTGTTGATATTATGTTAAATGGTCCGAGATACAAACAAAGTTTAATTCTAGTTTTATAGGCCATTAATGAAAATAATAAGTTGTTCTATAATGTAGCTAAAATGTTAAATATTTAATGAAAAAAATTAAGTATATGTAAGAAGAGGATTGTTAAATAAGAAATTACAAAATAACTACAACAATCAATAAGAATTAATGCAAATAAATGATAAGGTTTGAATTCAGAAAAAGTAAACTGAATTTATTGAATAAGAAAATTCAAAATAACTACTGCAATTAATAAAAACTATAAATGATAAAGTTTGAATTCAAAAGAGTAAAGCCAATACAAATTATTATAACTAATTGATTTTAGTTTATTATATTCTTGTATTGTATTTATGTACATATCTTATAGTAGTCTCATGTATTAGTATTTTCTTGTTCCTGTCTTTACATTTAAACAATATATTTAAAGTTATAATCTTCATTAATCGATAACTTTGAATATAAATATTTGTATACTGATTTAATAGGAAACTTATTACTGTGACAAAACATAATAAAAGTGGTTAAATTAATTATTTTTAACAGCTTTTTAATCTACACAAATCCATAATGATATTTGCTTTTGTTTGTTCAAAGAATACAAAATAATTTGTTTTATTTATTTATTTTATAACCTGTTTTAAAAACATTTGTGGATACTTGTTGACACACATGGATATAAAAAAAACTGCAGAAGTTTTTAAATAGAAATCCATACCATTCACAGGAATAATTAAGTTTATGGAAATTCAACAAAACCATAGACATTAAACTTTAATTTTTTTTATCAACAAAGAATAAATAAAATAAAATGAGAAGTATCTCAATTCTTATATAAAAAAGTCAGAACTTAACACTAACCTACAAAAATCCATAAAACTATAGAGACCTACAAAAATCCATAAATCATACATAAAATAGGTCACAACAAAAGAATTCATTAGTGTCAAATTATCCTAAATAATTAGGGTTTATGTTTTCAAAAAATGTTTAAAAATAGGACAAAAATTCTATTATTATCATATCTAAGATTAAAAAAAGCCTCAATAAATGTGGAAAAATCTTATATTTAGGTGAGATAGTGTCACAGAAATAATCTACTAAAATTTGTATGATTTTAAATATCAAATAATTTATTTAATCTCTTAAATCACAATCAATAGATTTTCTTGCTACCAAGTTATTGAGAAAAATTGGCGAGGGAGACAGGAAGATAATTAATTTTTAAAGAATAGAAAAGCTTACATGAAATATTATATCAATGAAAGTCAATATGAATTTACCACTTTTCTGTTTGATCTTTATTTTGTTTCTCCTATTTAAATTACATTGAAATTATAACTACTAAAACTATAACTTTTCCTTTACTCTTTTCATTTTCTTAGATTGTTATCAAAGAGAATTTAGCCTTGGAAGATAATGATTATGTGCTAATCTATTTTTTCAATTTTTGGCTTTAATGATACAGCGTGCAGGAGACAATTGAACGATATCGCAGGCATACAAAAAGTGAAACCTCAACTACATTCAGATCAGTTGAACAAAATGTGCAGGTTCATTAACCTATTCCTTATCTGCTATTTACATTTTGTCATATGATTCCACTCATGTTCATAAAATCTGTATGCTTTTAGTTTTAGCTTTCAACAATGTGTTTTCGGTTGTTGGATTTCTTCTAAGAATCCCTTTTGAGTTAAAAAGTTCTACATTTCTTCTAGAACAACTTTTGAAACCACTTCTAGCTTTTATCCAAATAGGTTTTAAGACTAAAACATAGAAGCCTTTGGTGTACCATACCAAGCTAACTTATTTACCCAAAATCATATCACTACCAAAAATTAATGGGTAAGTTCAAAAAAATTATTAAATAGAAACTAATTTTAGAGACAAAAAATAATTAGTTACTATATTAACTAAATTAGATTATTTTAGAGACTAAGAAAACTATTGATATCTAAATTAGTTTCTATTATTGATAGATAGTTTCTAAATTGGTATCTAATTATCAAAGTTTTATTGATTTTTTATGGCTGATAAAAAAACAAAAAAACTGCCAACTTCAGAATCTAAATAATTGGTAGCTAAAATCTTGATAAATAACTAGATATCAATTTAGAAACTATTTATCAATAGTAGAAAATAATTTAGATACCAATAATTCTTTTAGTCTCTTAAATAGTATCTAATTTTATCGATATAACAACTAATTATTTGTAGTATCTAAAGTTGATTTCTATTTAATGATTTTCTAATAATGAAATAACCGAACAAATTTCAATGCTCAAATTATCTTAGAGGTCATTTTTTTTTATGTTAAAATGACTTCCTCTTGTCCATGCATGAAATATGTTGTTAGTCTATAATTTTGTATAATAAGCTTTAGTACTGACAACAACAATATTAGGAGAACGTTTTATCTATATGTATAGTTTTTTTTATAAAGGTTAGAGTACACTATGTACTTTTGTTATCATTTATAATATTATTTTTGCCTATTAAAAACAATCAAACTAACTGATTTTTCTTTCCTTGCTAATAAGTGGTGCTATTGACACCATACCATTACTATTGGGGGCGATTATGTGTTCTGCTACTTAAAAAAAAAAAAAAATAATGGGATGCTGAATCTAAACAAAATGGCTGTTTTGAAGTGACTCTCTCTTAGGATGTGGCCAATACAAAAGCTTCAACAACGGTCTGGCAAGCCTAACATTGAGATTCTACTAGAAATACAATTTCAATCTAAAGATGAGAGCATACAAACTTTTGGTGAAATCTCTCCTAAAATGAGTAAAACCTACTTCAATATAACCAGTTCAAAAATATATATCTAAATAAGTAGAAGCATCATGCAAACTTCACTTCTAAGTTAACATTGATCAATGATAAACACAATAGCTAAAGGAAGGAAGCAAAAGAGTATATTAACATTCTAAGATTGAATACATATCATCAAATCAAAGCAAAACATGTTTTATGTTGGAATGTCCTCATAACTAGTGTCCTCATATACTTTTTTTAATATGTTATTAAAATCTATTTTAATAAAGTTTATTGAGTTTATCATATCACTCGATATTAAGTCACTTATTCTCCACACAAAGGGGATATGTTTGATATTTGAAATTAATTAGTGATATGTTAAAATAGACTTTATCCTAAGAAGTTAGTAGGTGTATAATGTCATTTGCTACTAAACAACTATTATTCTACTTGCAAATACTTAATCTCATGCTCAAAATGTCCAATCCTCGATGTGAGAGATGTATTAGAGATTTACATTGTTTAGAGATATGATTAAAATAAAATATATAATTGAGTGCAAATCTCATCTTATATTTTGATTTTGTGAAGTTGATTTAGATTTAAAATTCACTTTCTAAGTTATTGCATATCTTATATCTAGTAGATATGCAACCAAATTATAGTACATAAATGAGTGGAATCCTCACTTTTCAAACTGATTTTTTAGAATTGAGTTAGGTCTAAATCACTTTGTAATAACTAATTCTAATATGATTTGTTGGACTTATCGTGTCACCCACTATTTAACCACTGATGAGTATATCAAGATGTCAAATTCTTAGCGTGAGGGAGAGTGTTGAAAATCTAAATTGATTAGAAATATGATCAAATTATAGTATATATGTGAATGAAAACCTTATTTTACAAATAAGTTTTATAGAATTAGACTTAAATCTACTTTCTAATACTCAAACGAGTATAAGAAGGATACCCATGAAATTTTGTTTGTAATCCAGACTCAAGCTTTCAATTGTGATTGTCTGAAAATATTCTCATTGTCAATTGTTTCATTATCAAATATAAACTTATTCCTTTGTTCCCAAAATACCTTGCACCACTACCATTCACATAATCTTCCAGGTCATATTTTTTGTTCTACCTAACAACAAGGTCAAACTAAAATGGAGAAAGTTTTGTTCTACCTGATTATGATTCACTGTTGAAATTCATTTCCATCTACTACACCTATTCCAAAACAGACCAGGCTTTTTTGCACTCAAAAAACAAGTGGTTGATATGTGGGAGTCATATCATTTTGAAAATAAGTTTTTCATAATTGTCTTTTTATTACTGCTATATATATGACTTATTTATTGCTTTAATCTAGTATCATGGCTAGGGGAAGGTGTGGTTTTGCTATTTTGAAGGAAAACACAATTGATGCATAAGTCATATCTCTAAGCATAGGCGTAGATGATGAGTTTCTATGATGTTAAATTATAAATTCTCTTTTAGATAAACTAGCTCTGTTGGAGCATAGCTCAGAGGGTTGGAACCCACTGATGCAAGGCTTTACCTTGTGAGGATTCTCTTTTATGTTAGGCATCTCTAGGACAACACATCTGTTGAATCCTTTTGTTCATATAGGTATTTTGAAGTTCCAATTAACAAGTGGGGCTGTGAAGGATTCTTGATGAGATTAGCTTCTTTTGTTAGACCCTGGTTTGTGCAGTGTAGTCTTTTTGCACAAGTATATTGTAAAAAGTATATAGGAAATATAGTGTATTTTGTGAATGGTGACTCACTAGTCCTTTTATTTTTTTATAAAAATTGAAGAATCCTAAAATACTCATTTTATTATATTCATTCTTGTCAATAAAAAAAAGAGTGATTGATGGATTCTTCTTCCACTTCACACATCACACAACACCCTTTGGTACAACTCTTCTCTTGAGGCAATCCTATTCAAACACACCCTCCACAGACCGTGTGCAGCTTTAGGGGTCACTTTAATTTTCCAAATCATAGCATAAAAAATAGTGTTTTCCCCTCTATAATTTTTATTGATAAATTCATATGTTGATTTGACATAATAACACATCTTGATCACCTTTCCACCTTCATGTATCTGTCACGTTTTTTAGAGGTTTATTGTTATCTAAATCTTGCATAACAATACACTAAAGTTAACCACATACTAGTTGTAATAAAAAATGAAAACCTACAAAAGAGAACTAAATTCTGAGTGAGTTTGCAAATCTGGAGAAAATTCTAGTTAGGAACCAGTGAATTTGGAGGAAAGAGTAATACCACTTGCCATAGAGATTCAGTGAGACTGCTGATAAAAAAAAAAAAAAAAGAGATTCAGTGAGACTAAAATAAATAAAACACACAGAGGGTGAAACAACTAAGTGCAAGAACTGGCATAACATAAAGACAAGTTAATTGAAAAAAACCTAAACCTAAAACAATTCATTCCACAAAAATGAAAGCTTCCATTTTTCAAATCTTACTCATAATTCCCAAAAAATAATATGAAACTAAGATTTATTTATGAAACATAATATAATAATCATAATAGGCTTTACATGAAAAACTATTCAAGCCCTAATTGGGAATAATCTCAACACAACAATACATATTATGTAATTCCTTTTTGTAAGTTTCACCAAAGCATCTCCCTTTGGGAACTAAATAAGGATAAAATTATTTCTCCTCATCACATTCCTTTTTCTAACCAAACAAAATATATAAAAAATTCATCTCCTCCTCTCTTCTCACTCAACCAAATAGGACCTTAATTAAAGTACATTCACAGGTAGGAATTCTCAAACCAGGGGAATGCCTCCTGCAATGTCCATTGATTTACTTAGGGTCTTTCAAATTACTAATTCACTGGAAAGCCAAAGGGTATTTTCATTCAATAGTGCAAAATGAATAAATTCTTTACATATATGAGCCCTAAAATCACTCGATGATGGAAAACATAACATATAAATCATCATGGATTTCCTTAAAATAACCATGAAGTTGAATCCATCATTTTCAAAATATTCCTGAGGTCTCAACCATGTTGTTCAAAAGACAATCCAACTATTACAAGTCCTTCAAAGACCAGCCAATACAACCTATAATTTAAAACAATAGTATACCCAGAAGGTAATCCTTCATAATAAAATTATTCCACACATTGAAAATAGATAAAAGCTATAGAACTCCAACTCCAATAGAAAAGTGATATTAGTTAACATAATTATCAATAGCCCACATAAAAATAATAATAATAATATTTCATATTTTAAGAAGTTTGTTCCTCCTATAAAAGAAATAATAAATGAAATGGACACTAAATGTAAGTTATGCACTTACAACTTTGGAAACCTATTCGTCTAAACATTAGAAAGAAGAAATGATGAGGTTAATTAAATAAAATCCTCTAAAAATTATAAGAACCCATCAGAAAATCTAGAACACATTCTTCTTCTTATTATCATTTGCTTACATACCCACTACTAAAAATCTCTACTTCTGTACTCAAAACAAATTTTAAAAATACAGTTACCCACCAATCATTTTGAAGGTAGAAAATGGATTTAGGATAAAGGAAACATTTTTTTATCAGCAAAGAGGATAAAAGAAACATAAAGCGAAGAATAACACCTCACCTTAAACTTGATTACCAGTTGGTGCAACCAGATGATGTAGAAGTTGAAGACACATAATGAAAGAGAAAATGCACAAGTGAGGAGATTTTACAACAGAGGGAAAGGAAGAGACAATGAGGGTTGTGGGTTTCTTTTAAAAAATTCGAGTCTTTACTTTTTCCCTTTTTTAGGCGATTTCTTCCTCTAATACTAAAGGAAGTACAAATTGTACTTTAAGCAAAAAAAAAAAAAAAAAGTTTTGTGGTGAAAAAAAAGGAAAATTCAACTAAACCTAAACAATTAATTACTTCTTCAATATACATTAGTCATCATTAAAATCAATAAATGCTTTATATATATATATATATATAGTTGAGAAAATTAGTTAAAAAAATCAATAACTAATTTTTAATTAATGGTTAATATTATACTTTACTTTTCAAAGTTCACTGCCTTATTGTTGAAGAGATAAAGCATTTTTTTAGATAAAAGTACAAAATTGTTCCCACATATTTCTTCAATGTGTACAGCCAGGATGAGGGGCCTGCTGTAAAACAGCAGTGTGTGTTTGCTGCTATGTCTGCATAATACTATGGTCTTCACTGCAGGCAACAGTCCAAGTCTCTGTATTTGTTTTTGGATTAATCTATGTGTTGGTATCTCAGCAAATATGCTTGTTTTGTTAAGAATTGAGAAGGGACTTGGTTAGCTGGTAGCTTTTAGGAGATTAGATAAATCTCCATTGGTGTATGTAAGACTTTTTGGAGGTTATGTAGAAATCATAAAAGTAATGGAGTTGGAACATCCTCAAAATACTGCACATTTATTCATTATTTTTTTGATAAAAAATATATAACCAATGTGCAGATCTAGTTTGTATCACCTTTGTTTGAGACGGTTAGAAATTGTTACCTGTTAGGAAGCTTGGTATTGATGACATTTGTTGTTTTTGTTAAGGGCTAATGCTTTTTTGTATTTTTAACCAAAATGCTATTTCTAGTGACATCATATAAATGTTTTAGAAATGGATAAAAATGCAAAACAATCGTGGCAGTTGAAGTTGTGTGAGCTCATTTTCAAAGGGTGTTTGTTCCTTTGCCCTTACAAGAAGTGTATGCTTAGTTTATTGTTTATGTTGGAGGGATTCTGTGACATTTCAAGCATGGTTAGGGGGACAGTGCCTGGGACTGGTGTTGGTGAGATAGGTGAATAACACTAACCATTTAGCATTTCCCCCTTTGATTTATTTATTCATTGTTAATAAAATAAATATATTAGTTAGTAAAAGGGCTTTTGCAAATTTAGTTCTACTTTTGGGTGGTTCACACCAACATTGCTTGATGTTTGGCTTTGAAGCTGTTTTTTTGACTTATGCAGGATTCATAATCCTTTTTCTTGTGTAATAGGATTGATACATTTCGTAAATGCTTCATATTTTATTTTTTTTACTGATAAAAAAACTTATACTGAGAATAGAAATCATAATGCCTAGACCCCTATTAAAAATTGCCTCTGATTCTTGTAGAATATGGTAGGAAGCTTGACCTAATTATATTCCAGTTTGTCTTCAATGGAATTGGAGGTTGTGAGTGACAATGAATAAAAAGTCACAATTATAATGACAGTAAAATTTTCATCTATCAATTGGTTCTGTGAAATTGAATTAGATGATAACCTTAGTTCTAACATAGTACTAAAATTTATCATAACAGTTGTTAGGTTTATGAGATTCGTTGCTAAATAACTATTGTGTTCAACATAGTTTATATAAGTAGATTATAATTTCTACCTACTTTTATTAAAAGATTAGTTAAATCTCATATCCTAAATTCCCTTGATGCATTGATTTCTAAATTAATTTACTTAGATTCATGAGAAGTAATAAAAAACATTAAACTGGTTAACTGAAGTTCGTTAATTCTACTTGCTGACTGTATAAGTCCTGAGATTTGAATGAATTGGCTAATATGTTGCAGCATCTGAAGCAAGAAGCAGCAAACATGATGAAGAAGATTGAACTTCTTGAAGCTGCAAAACGGTTAAAAGTTTTAAATTCTATTCACCTTGACGAATTGTTTATATTCAATGTTTATTTTCACTCACTCACAATGGAAAAATATGGTGCATTTGTAATTTCATTCCTTCAGGAAATTCTTGGGAGAAGGTTTAGGGTCTGGCTCCATTGAGGAATTGCAACGAATAGAACAACAGTTGGAGAGGAGTTTAATTAATGTTCGAGCAAGAAAGGTTAGAACAATGATTAACAAGAGTGTACCATTTTTACTATTAAAATTTCTATGTAAATTGATATTTAAATCTCAACTTTCGTTCTTCAGCTCCAGGTTTTCATGGAACAAATTCAGCAACTGAAAGAAAAGGTAAGATGTCTGCATTTCTTCAAAATGTTGCAAGTTATAGCCTGTTTTGACTCACTGAGAAGGGTAGAGGGGTTTTTCCTCATATGGTAGAGGTTTTGTCTAATATTTTTCTTTTTCTTTTCTTTATTTTGTAAAAGAATTAGATAATCCTTAGTATTATTTATTATATTTCTTTTGCTGATAAAAAAAATACTGATGAGAGTAGAACTCAGTACATTTGTAATTACAGCTTAGTGAAGGGGGAAAATGGATTTAGGTATGGTTTGGGAAATTATGGTGTATGCTACTGGAAAGTTGGCCTTAAAAGTTAGTGCAGCACAAGGCACTGTTGTAAGAGTTAGTGCATGGATAAAAACAAATGTTTAGATTAACATTGAGAGATTATAAGTACTTCTACAGTTTTTTTCTTCTCAATTTATGTTTTAAAACATGTAATTTTGTATTGTAATTCAGAAAGTAGTTCTGCATATTTAAATAAACATGCACTTTTTTTACTGGCAAAAAATAATGCATTGAAATAGGAATACTTAGGATGCCGTATACACTTATAGATTATACAAGTCAATGTTTATCTTGCCTGCGGTTGTGATAAAAAAGATTGTATGTATTTAGAAGAACTTTATCGGGGTGGGTTCTAAAGAGAGGAAGATCGCTTGGATTTCATGGAAAAAGGTTTGCAAATTTCAAAAAGGTGGCGGGTTTGGAGTAGTTAACATTAAGGATTTCAACTCGGCTTTGCTGAGTAAATGGATTTGGCGGTTGGGGTCTAATGAGGGAGGTTTGTGGAATGAGGTTTTAGAATCTAAATATGGAGGCTCAAGAAATCTGAAGGAGGACATGTGTAACTACAATGCTTTCCTTTGGTGGAAAGATTTGAAGATGATTTGGAAGCTGGAGAAATGGGGTAGTAACTTCGGAGACTGCTTAAAGTGGGAAGTTGGCAATGGGAAGTTTATCAAGTTCTGGTAGGATCAGTGGGTAGGTAATGATTCCTTGAAGAATAAGTTCCCAAGGCTTTTTTCTCTATGTGTCGAGAATGATGTGTTGTTGGAATGTTGTGGGTTTCGGACAAACAATGTTTGGGAGTGGTCCTTGGCGTGGAGAAAAAGTCTTTTTGATTGGGAGAAGGTTCGGGTTAAACAACTTCTCAAGGTAGTGCATGGCTCGTGCCTTGTCTTGGAGAAAGTTGATAGGTGGGTTTGGAAAGACGATAAGTTTCAAGAGTTCTCAGTTAATTTGGCTTATGGGATTCTAATAGGTGTTCATGATGGGGACTGGTCGAGGATGTTTAAATTGTTTGGGAGGATTAAGGCTTTGCCTTCAGTTCAGGTTACCGCTTGGAGGGTACTGGAAAATAAAATTGCCACTAAGGTTAATTTAAATAGACGCGCGATTGCGGTCGGAAGCGTTTTCTATTGCTTTTGTGGGGTAAAAGAGGAAGAGTTAAATAATTTGTCTTTTGACTGTAGAATAACCTGGCTAGTGTGAAATCTTTGTTATGCGAGGTTAGGCATTTTTTCGATTGCCCCCCTTTACGCTTACTCTCATTTTTTGTAGTTCAGGTTGTGTAATGCTCCTGAGTCAGTCAACTTAGGGATGTGGAATATTTGGGTTGCGGTGGTTAGTGAGATTTGAAATTATAGGAATAAGATTATTTTTAAAGGTAGAGTTTTGGATTATTCTGAGATTTTTTTTTTTGGCTCAATTGAAGATTTGATCTTGGACCACTTCTAAATTCAACTTCTAAATTCCCCTCGGTTTGTTTTTCTTTTTTTGATTGGTGTCTTGATCCTTTGGTCTGTCTTTTTTTGGTTTAGCTTGTTTGCGGCAATTTTTTTTGCAAGGTTCATTTTGAGTAGTTGTCTGTAAGGTGTTGTGTTGTTAGGTTGTCTTTGTTTTTTTTTAAAATAGGTTGGATCACCCTTGAAATGGTTCATATGTATATATTATTTATTGCTGAAAAAAAAATGAAGAAAACAAAATACAAGAACTATGATTGCACCTCCAAGGTTCCCACCCTTACATTTGGTGGTATTTTCCATGGATATGCAATCACAAAAATCCTCCCTTCTCAACAGCTACTCATACACCTATTACGTAAAAACAGATATGTCAAACTCATGCTCTAAGTTATCCTAGATAATGTTATACATCATAAGTTGATCGTACACAATGTGGACTTTTGCACCAAAACAGTACAATTTTATCTGACAATTTTTAAAAATTATGGATTTGGATAGGTCGTGTTTCAATAGAATGACTACATACTATAAAAAGATGTTCTAGCTTCACAACTTCTGATTCAGAATGATTTTGAACTAAAATCATGGTTTAGCATCACAATTTTTATGTTCAATGTTATCTTTCACACTGATAATTAAACTCGTGCTCATGGTGCAGGACTTCTTCATAAGTCCAATGAACAACAAAGTCATGTAGTTGAACCATGATTTTAGTTGAAAAAATTCTCTCTCAGAAATCGTGGAACTGGAACATGACTTTGGAACATGACTTTATGTATGAAGTTGCTTTACTGAAACACAACTTACTAATGTAATTTTAAATTATTTTGGTTATTCTTATAAATAATGGATAAAAATTACATTATTTTAGTGCAAAAGTCCACAATGTGATCTGCGTGTCTTAGACTGCTGGAATGATGCACTTGATAGAAAGATATTTCTACATGTAAAAGAAGTATTTTTGGTCATATTCATATACCTATATTTTGTGACCAATTATCAACCTGAAGGTTTGTCTTAGAAGCATCACTATCTTTCCATCCTTTGATCAAGAGGTTGTGAGGTTGTGATTGGCTACTTCTGCATCATTCTGTTTATCAAGCTTCAATTCCTTTTCCATAAGTTCTGATAGTTGAAAAAATACCCTGCAAGAATTACATCAAAGAGATTCTGACTAAAGTGTTTGTAATTTAATTCAGGAAAAAGCCCTAATTGATGAAAATGCCAGGCTCTCTGAGGAGGTAAAGTTACTGCAATTTGGAATTAGTTCATTTGGAAAATATTTTAAAACTGGTTTTATTTGAGAAAATGTATTTTTTTTCTATTCTTAAAATTGTAACAATAATAGAATAACATGATTTTTGTGTGATTATCCATGAAAAATAAAATATTTTCTCAATTCAAATACGCTCTTAGTCGTCCCTGTGGAAATGTTGAACTTATGAGTTTTGATGTCAAATACATGAAACAATCCACCATAGTTTGCATATCTTGTTGGATAATTGCTTCACAAATATTTCAGTAACTTAAAACAGAAATTCTCTGCAGCATGGCATCCATCTACAGCTACCAACAAAGGATCAGAATGAAACTCAACCCCAATACTGTGCAGAAAGTAGCCCAAGTTCAGATGTGGAGACTGAATTATTCATTGGACTTCCAGATACAAGAACAAGACGCCTCTCTCATCAGGTTTAGCAGAAGATTGTTTAATCCCTGGCTATGAAAAGGGTAAGTCTAATTGTATCATCAATGTATATGTATCCTACATGCTCTTGAAAAGATAATAGAATAATTCTAAATCTTCTTACAATATCTTTCTGATAATCCTTCTAATGAGGAAAGTATTAAATATTTTTTCTGTTTCGAAAGTGTTAAATGTTTTTGCATTTTTATTTAATACTTTCTTTATGAAGTCTCAAGAAAATTATTGGGAGGATGTTGTAGGATGATATATAATTTGAAGTGACAGTGGTAATTGTAGTGTGGGAGTGATTTGTGTTACTTCACAGTATCCTCAAACCTATGGTCTACTTTGTATTGATACTTATATATGACTTTCCTTCATTCATGAGTTTTCTTATAGCTATGGTACAAGTTCTGGTAAGGTATAATGTAGTAAAATTAGCAAAAGAATCCTTATATGAAGATAAAGTAAGTTGAATACTAAGTTTCTTTTCTATTGGTTCTCAGTAGGAACTCTAACTTTAAGTAATATGTACTGATTATGATTATAGGACTTGTCCAATACGTCTAATATAGTCTCATATTAGACTCATATTGTTTAAGAGGTGATGTCAAAGATAAGTTATATACACCTTTCTTTTTTAACCTTTTGAAACATATTTTATGGACAAAATTTTGACAAAGCTGCAAACAATACTTTGGATGTGGTGACCCTAATGATGCTATCTCAATGGATTTAAAAATCGAGGTCAAAGATAGATTATGTACACATTTTAGACAATCCCTTATATGTTGGTCGAATACATTAATTTTTAATTTCTTCTTCAATCTATTAAATTTTCAAATCAGGAAAACTTCCTAAATATGTGCAACAACTTATCATTGAGTCTTCAAAACAATTCAGCTCCATAAAAAAACTTTAAAAAAATGCAAATTCAATGACTCATTATAGAACTTTTTTATTTTATTTTTACGTATAAGATATCTAATTTAAAAATATAAGTTGCATCAGAGTTGTCCTAAAACCTTAAATGATTTAGTTTGGGTTACAGGGTTTTTTCTTTATTGCCTCAAAACCATTTTATTTTTTGGTCCAATGCTTGTTTCAGCTCCAGCAAAATCTCCTACCAGCCTAACCTAATTTGTATCCCAAATTTCACCTCCTTTCAGTATTTTTCGCTTTGCATATTCATTTGGTAGTTTTCATAATGCTAAAGAAGAAATTAAAATTTTTCTGCATGTATTTTTCTCTTTTCATCTTTTCATTGCTTGTTTTTTGTTTCCCAGTTTGATGAAAATTAAGGATTCACACTCATTCACATGTTTCTCTCATCATATAAAATCTATGCAGTACTCTGACAGATCAAATTTGAGGAATTACCTATAATCCAACCCTAACTGCAAATGAAATAGTAATTTAGTTAATAGTTATCACTTTGTGCATACTTTCAAGATTCCACCCACAAAGGAATCCTTTACTCCAGTTTTTACTATTTGATTCCACCTCCATCTGAATCCCTAGTCTTAGTTTCATTTCTGAAGCAGTTCTACATTTTAAAGGATTTACATGGTAAGAACAAATGAAGTTACATTTTAGGTTTTTTATTCATGGAGGAAGCCTTCCACAAGTATTTACAGCCCTCATTCACCAAACAGAAAAAGTATTTTTCCTTCAATTTTTGTATTGGTATTTAAGTAGTGAATTTTGTTTATCATCATATTTTTCCTTTTAAAGCATCATTGCCTTCAGTCAAGAATAAAATTTCTTCGTCAGTTACCAATTATTTAAAAAATAATGAGTACGTATACCAAAACATGTAGCTTAACGATATAAATAAGTAGTATACGACTAGATTAAATATTATTTTAAAAATTAAAAAAAATATTAGTATTTAAATTAATTTTTAAATTATTATCTAATTAATTACTAATGTTTTAGTTACTAACTTTACAATTTAAATAATTAATAACTAATTAGATATCAATTTAAAAATTATTTATCAATAATAAAAATTAATTTAGATATTAATAATTTTTTTAATTTTTAAAATAATTAATATAATAATTAATTATTTTTTGTTTTTAAAATTATTTTTATTTATTGATTTTCTAATAATAATAGTTACATTTAACATAATTGGATATCTGGTTTTTTATCAAGTGGTTTAATTGTTAGATGTTGTGTCTTGTATTGGTTAGTCGAGTTTGACACTTGATTATGGTGTTTCATGATGGCAAAAACCTTGTTTAGTTGTTGGATGTATGTCTTTGATTGAGGGTGTGACCTCTTTGGGGGTTGATGTAACTGTATTGGTTGGGTTTCTATATCTTGTACTGAGATTTTATCTTGATCTGTAGTGCAATGTTTGTTAGATCCTTAGTTGGTAGAGTGCTAGAAAACTTGTTTTTGGAGTTTTGTATAAGGGTTGGGATACTCCTAAAGTATCTCATTTTATTTTATTTATTCTTTGCTGATAAAAAAAATAAAAATCAAAGTGGTGGAAAGTATTCCACATGCTTACTGCTAACCTAGTTTTTTCTAAAAGACTATAAGATACTAGAACTGAATGCTGAGCATAAGTTATCAATGAAAGACTTAGTTGATTCTATACACAAATCCTAAGAAATTTTTGTTCTTAACTGGAATTCTATGTTAAGGTTGTTGGTTAACTAATGCCCTTTTTGAAATCATAATACTGATAAAGTTATGAGATTTGACCTTCGAGTTATGACTGATAGTTTTTTTTAATCAGTAAAAAGAAGCATTAGGGTATTCCAATCCATTTAAAAAAGAAGTTACAATGTTTTTTAACAGCCATATAGCATTTGCCCTGCATGATAATTTGATACTAATTCAATATGTGATTATGAGTCAAAAACAGGCTAGACTAACAATCAAATGCTGCCTAATTGCAAAATATCTATATTTTATCCCAATGAGGTTGTATCCTTATACTTCTTAAAATACTAGAAATACTTTATATTAATATTTTTATATTTTGAAATGGATGACCTGGATAAACTCTGAATTATACAACTAGTGGATTACAAATAGTTTTTTGATTCTATAATTTATAATAATTTTTTTTTTTTAAAATACATTTTAGATTATGGATTGTAGAAGGTATTTTTGAATTTGAAAATACTTTCCATTTTCTATAACTAGAATGTATTTTTTTTAAATAAAAGAATATTTTAAATTAGATTTCGAATTCCACGATTAATAGGTGTAAATAGAAAAAAAAATTAAATTGTAGAATTTAGGAATTTATTTTTTAAGAATAAAATGGTTTTATTTTCGGATCTCTATTATATCCATGATATCCGTAGAAACTATGGAATTACAGGAAAAAAACAATATGAAGGTTAAGCATCAATTTGGAAGAGTCACCATATTAGAACAAATTTAATGACTCCAAAAGTGCTTAGAGGGATAGTTAGAAATGTATGATTAAAATCCTCACACCGAACATTAAATTTGAACTAACACTATTACAGAATACAAGATTTAGCAATTGGACCAACCTTGGTATGCTTCCTCATTATTATAAAAAAAAGTAGTAGGAGGTGTTTTTTTTATCAACAAAAAATAAATAAAATTGAAAATGGGACACCAACCCATATACAATAGTTAAGAAATCCATACAAGAGAAGCTTTTCACAGTAGGAATAATGGGCTGATTGATAAGTATATGAAAAGATATTTTTGAAAAATTCAATTTCTTTTTATAAGGGTTGGATTATTCTGAAATAAACTTATTTAATTTTATTGTTATTTGTTGGTAAAAAAAAGGAAGTTATTCTTCTATAAAAAAACTGTGTTGTGTGGGTAAAAAAATCACCCATGATCACACATAACTAAAGACATGAATTTATATAGTTCTTTACCTTTGGTCTTTCCAACAACCGTTTCAAAAAGAATTTCACTGGAATACATCACAAGTTTTCTATACAAACTTCGAAAACCCTCCTTGTTACATGCTTTTTGACAAACTTGAGAAACTTTGTCGTTACAAGTTTTCTTTCCTCTGTTTATATAATAAAGCTTCAAAATTTATTTCAGAAATAAGATTTAGAAGATTTTATTCAACTAAACCTCATTATGATAAAAGATTTTAGAAGAATGAAGATGTATTCACCCTATTTAAAAAAGAAAATATTGTGATCACAGTTGATGATGAAAATCAATGTCACATAATGGATTTTGTAACAAAATTGTAATTGGTAGTTAAAAGTGGTTTAGTTAATTAGATATTAATTTAATAATTAATTTATAATTTTTATAAATAATAAAAATTTCTTTAAATATTAAAAAAAATAGTTTATAAAATAATATTTAATTTAATTAAAATAATAAATATGTATTTTTTATCTTTAAAAATAGTTTATATTTAATGATTTTTTTTAGTGAAGGAAAAATAATATATAAACTATTATCCTTTACTTTAAAAAAATAGTTGGAGAGATTCTGTGTGTTGTAAAACAATTTTCCAAGAGTTTATAAAACAAGTGCGATGTACCCATTTCACTTTTTGTTTTAATTTTTTAAATAATTTTGATAATAAAAATATAGTAAATTTTTTAAAGCATAATGGACTTAAAAAACTTTGTTTACACTGCGATAATATTATTTATTTTTCCTTATTAACTTTCTTTCATTCAAATCATTAGAATAAGTATTTTCACATTTTTTAATTTCTATAAAGTTGAATAATTTAACTTTTTTTAATCTATTATTTTAAATTTTATTTTTTCATATTTATTTTTCTCTTTTTTTTCAACAATGAATTAAATAAAACGGAACACCAACCCTTATAAAAAATCTACAATTTCTTTTTCTCTTATAATCCTCCTTCAAATTAAATTGCATCGATTGAAGTATCAAGGTGCAATAAATATGAACTCATGATGTATTGATATTTTCCGTCAAAATAAAGTACAATTTTGTTTTTTAAATTTATGTACAATAAGTTGGATTATTAACTGTATGAACTATGTAGTTTTATTTCCTTTGGTTGGAATTCACAGCATCCGTATTTTTAATAAGTTGTGATTTTTCAGTAAAAAAATAATTTATATCTTCCTAATTTTCAAGAATGTCCAAACAAGGACAAGAACGTTAAGAGGAGTAATTAATTATTGAGAAAATAACAAGTTTTGGCAATAAAGAAACTAAACATTGTGATAATATAATTAAAACCTAAAATATGCATCTAGTAGGGCAGGTTGATGGTCATGCAGGAGTTTTTTTATGGCTGCTAAGTCATGTTTTTTTTTATGATTTTATTATTATTTTAGAGTTACATAATTTGTTTCCTTGTAATAAAAAGTTGAAACATATTTAAAATATTTCATATTTATTTATTTATTTTTATTTGATAAAAGAATTGTAATAATATAAACCTAAGATTTTGAAGGGAGGTCTAGAAATGAAGAAAATGAGAGACTAATTATTGAACTCAGCAATAAAAATATTGAACAGTCACAACCATCAAATACAGCATGTTAAGAAACAAGAAAAATTGATTTATTTTCGAAAAAAAAAAAAAACTTGAAAGTGACACAACCATTCAACCAAATAACCAAAATGGTATGAATGAAATGAAGGAAGAGAAGAAGAAGCATACGCATACCAAGAGAGTAACTTGCAACCACCAATATGAAGGTTACTCTAACATGAACATCACCATGCAATTTTTTTACCACCATATAGATTTGGCAGAAAACAACAATGTGAGAAACTCAAAGTTTTTGAAACTTTAGCTTAACTATTTATTGGTCACAAGTAACTTCTTAACATATTATACACACAAAACATAACAACTACAAGAAAATCAAATAACAATCAAATTTAAATAAAAAAATAATTAATTATTATATTAACTAAATTAGACATTAATTCATATCCTAAAATATTATTGGTATCTAAAATCATTTTTATTATTAATAAAAAATTTATAAATTAATTTCTAAATTAGTTATCAAGATTTTAGTTATTAATATTTTAATTTTTAAATTAGTATCTAAAAGATTAATAAAATTAATTTAAAATATAAAGTAGTTAGTAATTAAAACCTTAATAGTTAATAGTTAAATATTAATTTAGAAACTATTTTATAAATTCTTATTAATAATAGAAACTATGTTAGATATTAATAATTTTTTAGTTTATAAGATTTAGTTAGTATAATAATTATTATTTTGGTTTCTAAAATTAATTTTTATTTTATTATTATTATTGTAGTGAAAGTTGATGTAGAAATTGTGGCACATTTTCATTGAAAGAAAGGGAGAAACGATAGGGAGTTTGATAGGTGGAATATGAAGGTGGTGATGAAATAAAATTGAAAGGAAAGAAAATAAGAAATAAAAAGGGAAGACTATTAAATAATGACAGTAAAGTTTTCTTGTTTCATAATTGTTTTTTTTTATTTTTTATCAGCATCATAATTGCTTGAATACTCTAACTTTATTTCCTTCTTTTAAGATACTTTAGCACTGCCCAATGTTCTATCTTTTCTTCATATTTCATTTTTTTTTATGGGTAATGAAAAATAATTAATGGAGTATTTATGGATACTCCAATCCATATAAAAAAATAAATAAACATTGCTGCTCAAGAAATTTAAGACACCTTTATATAACACCCTTACTTGAGAAGCTAATCCAAAAAGCAAGAGGCCCATAATACTTGGCCGCACAACAAAATAGTTCATAACGACTAACTCCTTTACATCTTCATTTCATTTGTAGTTGCAACAATCATTTTGCTTAATTCAAAAATATGGACATTTAGTATCTTGAATATATAAAATGCATTTACTTTTTCTTTGTATAGTTAAATATATAAGAAAATTTGACATTTCACGAGGAAGGAAAATGAGTAACTGTTTTTACAAGGTTTCTAATATAGACACTTATGATGATTTATTGCTAATTTACATATCAAATAATTCTTAATTTGTAAATTTATACATTTTTAACCACTGAAATGGGGATGATGATATTTGTTTTGAAAGAAATGTTGTTTTGCTTCTAAGAGTAGGAACTAAACATGAAGAAGGGTGTTGTGGAATCATATTAAACCGACAGAGAATTTAGAAAAATAAAAGGCACAAAGAATGATATGTTGACCAATCTTTATGACTCTTCCTTATATTTTGGGGACCTTCTGCAGCAAATATCGATTTATTGAAGACATAAGAGAAGATTAAGTTTTCAGGATTTCAAGAATTAACTTCAGGAATATAGGTTGGATTCAATAATAACTTGGATGAAGGTGCATTTTTTGTGATTAAGGGTATTAAGCAATAGAGTTGTTAGTTTGTTAATAGAGCCGTTAGTTTGTTTTAGTGGGTCTTTCTCTCTTTTATATATTATGTTTTATCTCCTCTTTGTAAATACTTTTTCAATAATAATCTTCTCTGTATGAGCACTCATTCTCTTATCCTTACATGGTATCAAGAGCATTGATTTTTTTTCCCTCTACCCCTCTTTTTCTTCCTCTGTTTTCGTCCTCATCACCATGTCCGTAACATCTTCTTCTGCTGCCTCTTCTCAAACCACCATGCCTCCTTATTCTTTTTCCTCCACACAATTGCATACCTTTCCGGTTCCTCTCTTCTTAAAACTCGACGATGATAACTATCTCATATGGAAACAACAAATTCTTGCTCATGTCAGTGGACTTCAACCTTTTCATTTTCTTGACAGATCTGCTCCTCCTCCACCGCGTTTTCTCACCACCGACGATGCTACCGCCAAAAAGGTTAATCCCGCGTTTCTGGTTTATCAACAACAAGACCATCTTCTGGTTCCGTGGCTTCTTGGCTCCATGACCACACCGATCTTGACCAAAATGGTAGGGTTATGCTCCGCATCCGAAATTTGGGGGAAATTACAGGTTTATTATGCATCTTAGACCTGTGCTAAAATTGTCAAATTAAAGACGCAATTGAAGGCTCCCAAGCGTGACCGATCCATCTCTACATATCTTCTTGACATCAAGAAGATTGTAGATACCCTTGCTGCTACTGGCTCCTCTCTCA